>Ga0326728_10001152_pt1 | contig 95374 bp, 76 predicted proteins | sample MB3enrmetagenome_FD_207602 | JGI IMG/M metagenome (GOLD analysis project Ga0326728, IMG submission 207602) | Lab enriched peat soil microbial communities from McLean, Ithaca, NY, United States - MB31MN | ecosystem: Environmental > Terrestrial > Soil > Wetlands > Peat | place: USA: New York...
TCGCCAATTAAAGCGGTACGCGAGCTGGGTTTAAAACGTCGTGAGACAGTTTGGTCCCTATCTACCGTGGGCGCAGGATACTTGAGAAGAGCTGTCCTTAGTACGAGAGGACCGGGATGGACGTACCGCTGGTGTTCCAGTTGTGCCGCCAGGCGCAGTCGCTGGGTAGCTATGTACGGAAAGGATAACCGCTGAAAGCATCTAAGCGGGAAGCCTCCTTCAAGATTAGGTATCCCTGGGTGTAACAACCCCTAAAGGCCCGTTGGAGACTACAACGTTGATAGGCCGGGTGTGTAATCACAGCAATGTGTTTAGCTTACCGGTACTAATCGGCCGTGAGGCTTGACCATAAAAATGAAATACGGTCGGGGGGAAGGTTCTCCTTCCCCCAGGCCGGATATAACAGCAACCAATCAGACACAACAAACCTAAACTGAAAACCACAATGCAATTGATAACGATATCGACACAGGGTTTTGTGTCATATGCAAGGCAGCCGAGGAACAGGTTGCGAGGCGTAGCAGCGCTACGTTGAGCAAAATGTGACGAAGGCAACGCCGCAGATGACCGAAAGCCGAAGTCGAACGAATTTCTCGGTGGCTATGCCGAGGGGGTCACACCCGTTCCCATCTCGAACACGGAAGTTAAGCCCCTCAGGGCCGATGATACTGCACGGGTAGCTGTGTGGGAAAGTAGGTCGCCGCCGGGAATAATTACAACCAACGAGCCCTTCAGGTTACAGCCTGAAGGGCTCGTTCGCGTTTTAAAGGCGTGAATCGTGAACAGTAATCAGTGAACAGTAATCAGTGAACAGTAATCAGTGAACAGTGTCGTTAAAGTTTTTTACTCGTCACTGTTCACTGTTCACTAATAGACGGTGAAGGGAACAAGTTCTTCCAGTGAGTCAATAATGACCGTGGCGTCTGAGATGAGTTCTTTGGGGTAGCTGTTGGTAATGCCGATCACGGGTAAACCGGCGCCCTTGGCGGCCGAAATGCCTGCCGGAGTGTCTTCGATGGCAACGGTGCGTTCCGGTGAAGTTCCGGCACGCGCACTAAGTCTTTCAAACGCGAGACGATAGGATTCGGGGTCTGGCTTGCTTTTCGTGACGTTATCCGCCGTTACAATGACATCAAAGCAATGTGCTATGCCAAGCTGCCGTAAAATGGGGGTGATGTCGGACAGCAGAGCGCCGCTGCTGATTGCCATGGGAACCTGGCAATGGTGCAGTTTTGTTATCAGTTCCGTGACCCCGGGGTAGGCGTTGATGCCATCCTGGATGATTATCTGGAAGATCTGTGCCTTATGCTCCACAAAGGAATGAAGCGTATCGGCGTCGAGTGATCTGCCGTGTGCGGCGAACGCTTCCATAAAGGCGTCGCGATCATCAAAACCCATAAAGGTATCGACATACTCCTGCCACGAAAAACCGAGTCCGAGCGGTTCCAGTATCCGCTGGAACGCCCTGTAGTGCAGCGGCTCAGTGTCCACGATAACGCCGTCGAAGTCGAAAATAACGGCATCGGCCTGCAAGCCCGCCGGAAAAGTTACCATCTTCCCACCATGGCGAGTCCCGCCCCATTCTCAAGGATTTGTGGAACTATTGCCACGCTTTGACCCGTTGCATGATAATGGGTGACAATCCGTCCGCACAATTCACCCAAGGCCGCACCCATGATCACATCGCTGGCCCAGTGCTGATTCTGGTACAGGCGTGAAAACCCTACGAAAGTTGCTGCCGAGTAATAGGCGGCCTTCATGGTGAAGCTCTCGGAGGTGGCTGCCAGAACGGAGGCAAGGGCAAAAGAGCTGGCGGTATGCATGGACGGGAATGAATCGTAATTGTTTTCAAACCGGAACGGTTTGAAGTCCCCCTTGTTCTGGTCCTGGGTGGCGTAAGGGCGGCCCCGGCCGGTTGCTTCTTTGAGCAGAAGAGTTGAAGCATCGGCCAGGATGAGCGATTCTCCCATCATCTCACCGAGTTCCTTCCACTTAGGGGAGTCCGCGGCAATGGCGCCGCCGTAGACCAGCGCCGCAAAACCCAGCTGGTACACAGGATTTCCTGCCTGGGAGCCGGCATCTGTTGCCTTGTCGAGGGACTTGCCCTTGCCGGCTTGCAGTTTGTCGTGGATGTCCTTGTCGAACACATACGTAAGACCGACAGCCCCCCCAACTCCGATCGTTACCAGGATGTTGCCGTTATCGACCTGGAACGGCGTCCGGGCCAGCTCAACAGTTTCATGCCCCAGACGCGAAATGCCGTCACCGATTTCACTCCCGATGGAGATGTCCCCGATTTCTGACGCGCGCCCCTTTGCCGGAATCAACAGGAAGACCGTCATTATGCCAAGGATCGCTTTTCCCAGTGGAACTCCACAGACCGGCAGGGTGGCGGTTGCGAAAAGGCAGCCAACAGTGTCGGCAATGAAGCCGTAGATACCTCGTGGCGGGTTACGATGGTTGGCGGTCATGGGGCCTGAATCGGAGTGAATTTCTGATATCACGGATGATCGCGGCATCTTCAGGGGGGAGTTTCGAAAAATATTCCTGGATAAAGACGATGAATATCGAGGCAAAGAAGGCAGTGACCGTGGCGAGAATCACGATCAAGGAACGTTTGGGTTTGCTCTTTTTCAAAGGCACAACCGCCTCGTCCAGCACCTGCAGCGAAGAAGTATCCTTGGCCTCGTTGATTTTAGCCACCTCGTACTGTTTGGTGAGCTGTTCGAAAATCGCCTCTTGCGTCTTCAGTTCACGCATTTTGCGGACGTACTCCATACCCAGGGCGGGGATATTGCCGACAGCCGGGATCACGTCGCTGCCGCCGCTGCCGGTCATTGAACCGAGCTGGCTCTTGAGGCGGGAAATGCCGGCCTGAAGCGTTTTCACGTCGCTGTTCTCATCGGTCATGGTATTGCGGAGCGAGGCAAGCTGTGTTTCCTTGGTGATGATCTCCGCCTTCAGGCGCGCTATCCCCTCAATGGCCACGGTGGCCTGGGAATCAGCCTTGAAGGTTTTATACTTTTCCTGGAAGGACTTCATGTCGTTCTCGGCGTTGCGCAGGTCCTGCTTTACCACTTCCAGCCTTTTTTCCAGGAACATGCGCTCTGTCCCCGCTTTGGAAAGGTTGAGTTCGACGCTGCGCCGCCCCAATTCGTCCACGAAGGTATTGGCCAACTGAGCTGCCTTTTGGGGGTCTTTGCTGTCGGCGTCGATAGTGATGATGCCGTCCTTGCCGGCCTTGAATGTTACGGCAGATTCAAGTTTTTTTCTGGTGTCGTCGATGGTTTTGGCCTTGAATTCCTTTTGGAGATTCAGTCGCTTAATGACAGCGTCCGCCACTGAACGGCTCTTGAGGACGCCGAGGTAGAGGTCGGCCGATCCTCCCAAACCGCCCATTCCTCCTGCCAGGGCAGCCAGACCGCCGGCTTGGCTGAGGAGGCTTGAAAGCCCGCCGCCCGAATCCTTCTGGGGGGGAAGAATCTTGGCACTGGCGGTATAGATGTTTTTCAGTGCCAGAGAATAGCAGAGCGCTATGAGCACGGTGACGGTGCATATCCTGACGATGACCGACTTGCGCCTGGCTAACACCCGCAGGAGTTCGAGAAGATTGATTTCCTCTTCGTCAGGAAGCGGCCGCTGATCTTGAATTTCGCTCGTCGGTTCTCTCATCATCTGAGGCCTACCAGGACCGTGCCTGCCGTAAGGGCGACCTGGGATATTATCGTGGTGATATCCTTGATGTCCCGAAGCCAGGCAGTATGTTCAAGTTTTTGCGGTACAACCAGGGTATCACCCGGTTCCAGATAGGCTGACATGAAGCTGCCCAAGGTCCACTGTTTGGCCTCGTCGCTCCACTTTATGCCGAAGGAAGCCTGCTGCCGGCTGAAGACCGTACCGTCCGCCTTGATGATGAACATCTCGGACACTTCGGCTTCATTGGTGGCCCCGCCGGCCTTGTTGAGATAGTTTTCCACGGAACTGCTTTCAGGAACATACACGAAAGAGATGGGATTGTAGACCTGGCCCATGACGTTGATCACATTGGACCGGGTGGGGACTTCCAGGATGTCTCCCCCCTCCATCTCCAGGTCATAGCTGCTCTTCTTCAACTCCTCGATCCGGGCAAGCCGGATGACCACTCGGCCTTCCGCTTTCAGCGCTTTCATGCGGTCGAGATCTTTTTGCAATCCCTCCAGGGCGGCTTTCGTGGCTTCAAGTTCTTCCTTTGAGGAGGCAATGGAGGCGAGAGCGGCCTGTTTCTGGTTGACGTCCTTCTCCGTCTTGAGAATGATCTCGTCCATCCGTTTCTGTTGCTCTATTTGGACGGATCGCCGGGTAAACTTGGCCCCTCTCAGGTATGCCTTGTCGGTGAAACCGCCGGCCCGGGCAATAACGGAGCTCAATTTTTCGCCTCTGGCCACCGAGTAGACGCCGGGATACTGTACCTCTCCCTTGAGGCGAACGAAATTATCCGTTGAATCGTTCCATCCCACAATGCCGCGGACGATCAGCACATCGTCCGGTTTGAGGGAAAGGTTGTGCTCGGGATCACCGTTGATGGCCTTGCCCAGGTCGATCTGCACGCGGGCCGCGGTCGCCTTGTCGCTTGAGACCTGCACCCGGCTGAGTTCGGCCATGTCGAGCAGCGCATTCCGTTTCGGACTGCCGGCAGCGGAGACGAGATCGCGTACCGTCATGCCGGGGTGAAAGTCATACTTCCCCGGATTAACGACAAAGCCGTTAATGATCACGCTCGGTTTCTCCTGCATCTCCCAACGTGAAAAAACTTTAATGGTATCCTGCTCCTGCAGGGCGATATTTTCGGCCTCGTTCCCCTCAAGGGCTTTGCGAAGATTAAGATTTAGTATTTCCTTATGATAATCAGGCAAGGCAAGCCGGGTTATCTCGGCTGATTCCAGGTACGATTCAGGCAGAAGATCCGCAAAAGCCGGGATGACATCCCTGACGTGCATGCCCTTACGAAACTGGTACTCGCCCGGCCTGGCAACATTTCCCGTGAGGCTGACAACCTGGCGAACCGCTTCCTGAACGGGAAATATCTTGACCATATCGCGGTCCTGAATCTTTATCCCGGCCGTAGCGCTATCCAGGTGGCCATCCTTGGGCTCATAATCAAGAATAATTTTGGAGTTGTTGCCGGAAAAGCGCTCTATCTGTATCCTGCCGGTAAATCCGCTGGCGGTGATGCCGCCCGCCATCTGGATAACATCGGCCAGGGCCGGCGTGCCTTTTGTTTCGTATATGGCCGGCCGCTTCACCTCTCCCGCAATCGCAACCACAGGGCCGATAACCGGAACAAAGATGGTATCGCCGTTCTGCATACGGACGTCCTTGCTCCGGTCGCCGGAAAGAAACATGTCATACAGGTCGATATCTTCAGCCGGTTTGCCGTTACGGGAGAGCTTTACGCTACGCAGAGAGCCGTTCTTCGTGGGGCCGCCCGCCGCCGACAGGGCGTTGACAACCGTTGCAAGCGTACTGATCGGGTAGCTTCCGGGTAATTCCACCTCACCCACCACGAAAACCTGGATGGTCCTTAATTTTCCAAGCGAAATATTCATGTCATAGTTTTTGAAGTATCGTGACACGATCTTCTCAATGGCCTCTTTGGCCTTGTCGTAGGAAAGCCCCCACACCTTGACAACACCAGCCCGGGGGATCATCACCTCGCCGTTGCGATCTACGGTAAGGGTATATCGGGCATTGATAGAGCCCCAGATAGACAGGTTGAGGCTATCGCCCGGCCCCAGAACGTAATTGTCTCCGACAGGGAGGTTATCCATCGCTTCGAGCAACTGGGAGCTGTTTTTGAAAAAATCGTAACCGAATTGCCGGAGTTCCCGTTTGAATGGCTCCGGGGTGAGCTTGTCCTGCAAGGTCTGGTTTTTACGGGAAAAGGTCTTTTCCAGGGAAGAACCCAGTTCTTCGATAGGAAGGGGGATTATCTTGATCTCTTCTGATGTTATGACACGTCTCTGTACACGATTTATACCAATGATCTGAATATAATAAACCTGATGATTTTTCAAATCCCGGAGGGTATAGGTCGTATCCTTCCCGACATCGATGGATTTGAGCGGTTTGTTCGGTGCCAGTCCAATCTGGATGCGATATTGGATCGTTTTGTCTTCCTGTGGTTTGCGATAACCGGATGGCTGCCACGTCAGACGGGCCAAGCCGTCACCCGGCTCAGCCTTGACTACCAAGCCGGTTTTCAACTTGTTGGTATCCGCAATGGCCTTGCCGGAATCAGTGGGGTTTCTCTCCTCGGTTTGTCCCCTCCCGAGAAGTTGATTCTCAAACGTTTGTTCGGGCGTCAGTTCCTGATCCTGCGTGGCGCCATCAGGAAACATGCGCTGATCGTAGGTACGCTGATTGTCCTGAAGAGTGCCTCTCTGAGGGGACTGTGGATTGCCGGGATAGTTGCCGTTGTTCTGTTGGAATTGATCTGGATCTGGAGGCAGCGCATTTTTTGAACCCTGATCCTGAAAAATACTGTCCGGCTGATTCGAAAGCTCATCGTATGAGTCCAACGGCCAGGCATTTGTCCCCACGTTGACAACCGTCAAAGCGGTTGCCAGGGATAGGCAGCCAATCAGTTTTTTAATTTGAGACATTATGAAAAACCCCACTGTAATATTCGTCTGAGAAATATAGACTTATATCATTTTTTAAGGGATGCAGGCAATGTAAAATCAGGAGGAGGGCCATGTACACATGATTTGCCGGATAAGCGTTATTCTTTACTGCATCAATAAATACAGTTTTGCAAAATATGAAGAAAAAGCACAATCGGGCGTTACGGTCATTGATTCGTCAAGACCAAGGAAGGGTTACAACTATCCCGCTGCTAGCGGCAAAATATTTCTAAGAGTTTTTTACGGGATGCAAATAACACAAGGCCGAATCCACGTGTGCCCGAATTGGCGCCAATACGAAGGATTCGGCCTTATTGTATGAGTGGGTTTCTGCTCTATTTCCGGAAGGTTGTTTGATAACTGGTGCCGAAGGCGAGACTCGAACTCGCATGGGCTATCGCCCGCCACCCCCTCAAGATGGTGTGTCTACCAGTTCCACCACTTCGGCAATTGGATTTAGCTTAATAGCATAAATGATTACAGGTAATCAAGAACAAAAAACTATTTTTGCGGTTGTGCAGGGGTTGCCGGTACTGTCGGCATAGTGGCCGGTCTGCTCTGCTGGGCAGGCATTGTCGGCTGCGGCATCTGAGCCGGCATTTTTGTGGCTGAGGAGGATTTTCCTTTGCCTGACATGATCGACGATGAGGACGGTTGGCCTGAGATGTAAGCCAACGTCAGCGAGGTCAGCATGAAAATGACGGCAGCGCCCGTGGTCATCTTACTCAAAAATGTGGTGCCGCCGCCAGCTCCAAAAACGGATTGGCTGCCGCCGCTACCGAAAGATGCGCCCATTTCGGCGCCTTTTCCGGATTGCAGCAAGACAACGGCGATCATAAATATGCTGACCAGAATGTGCAATATCGTAAGGGCTATAGTCATCTCGTATCCTCGGGAAGTTTAGTGCGAAAGAACTCTATACCATAGGAATTTCGGATTTGTAAAGTTTATTGTTTTGCAGTTTTGTCCGATTAGGATTATGCAGTACGTCAATATCCCCCTCATCCGCCCCTTCGGGGCACCTTCTCCCCAAGAGAGAAGGAACAAAAATCATCCCCTCTCCCACCGGGAGAGGGTGGCCGAAGGCCGGGTGAGGGGATAAGGCAGGATTTTTACCTTACTGAAATTAGCTGATCGGACACCGCTGATTGTTTTGCGATCACCACGAACCTATCCGGCAAAGTTGGCTATGGCGGCAAACGATGCAGCATTGAGGCTTGCTCCGCCCACCAGTGCGCCGTCGATATCGGGCTGCGCCATCAATCCCTTGACATTGTCCGGTTTGACGCTGCCGCCGTAGAGTATCCGCATGCCCGCGGCGTTCTCCTGACCGAAACAACGTGCCATGAGGCTGCGGATAAAGGCGTGCACCTCCTGGGCCTGGTTATCGCTGGCGGTCTTGCCGGTGCCTATGGCCCAGACCGGTTCATAGGCAACGATCACCTTGGAGAAGTCCTCCGGAGCGAGGTCCTCCAACCCTCCCCACAACTGGGTTTCAATAATGGCAAAGGTCTTGCCTCCCTCTCGCTCAGCCAGGGTTTCACCGACACAGACGATTGCTGTCAGGCCGGCTTTGATGGCAGCCTTGACCTTTTTATTGACGGTCACATCGGTTTCGCCAAAGTATTGACGTCGTTCCGAGTGTCCAATAATCACATGGCTAGCCCCGGCGTCTTTCAGCATGCCGGGAGCCACCTCGCCGGTGAAGGCGCCTTCCCCCTCCCAGTAGCAGTCCTGGGCGGCAAGCAGGATGTTGGACCCTGCGAGTTCGTCCGCCACGCGGCTCAAGGCAGTGAAGACCGGGGCGACGATGATCTCGACTCCTTTGGTTCCGGCAACCAGGGGCTTGAGGTCGTTGACCAGGCGGATTGCTTCACCAATGGTTTTGAACAGCTTCCAGTTTCCCGCAATGACCGGCGTTCGCATGGCTCCTCCTATTTTTTTGTTTTGATTTCAAGAGCCTTCACACCCGGCAGGATCTTGCCCTCCAGTAATTCCAGGAAAGCGCCGCCGCCGGTTGAAATGTAACTGACCTTCGAATCTACGCCGGCCTTGCGAACGGCAGCATCGGTGTCGCCGCCACCGATGATGGTGGTGGCGTAACAATTACCGACCGCTTCAGCCACTGAAAAGGTGCCGCGGGCAAAGGCGTCCATCTCGAAGACACCCATGGGACCGTTCCAGATGACGGTCTTCGCGTCCCGCAACGTTTGGGCAAAGAGGGTCGCCGAGGCGGGACCGATGTCAAGCGCCATCCACCCCTCGGGTATTTCCTGTACGGTGGTAATGAAGTTGGTTGCCGTGGCTTCGAAGGCGTTGGCCACAATGCAGTCTACCGGGAGATAGAACATAACCCCGCGTTTTTTCGCTTTCTCCATTATCCTCTTGGCGGTGAGTATCAATTCGTCTTCCACCAGCGATTTGCCGACCGAATACCCCAGAGCCTTGAGGAACGTGAAGGCCATGCCGCCGCCGATCACGATTTTGTCGACTTTGTTGACCAGTGTTTGCAGCACTTCCAATTTGCCGGATACCTTGGCTCCGCCCAGTATGGCAACCAGCGGGCGAACCGGATTGCGCATGGCTTTGTCGAAGAAGGTCATTTCGTTGCGCATCAGGAATCCGGCGGCAATGGTTGGAATGCATTTGGTGATGGCCTCAACCGAAGCATGGGCACGGTGGGAAACGGCAAAGGCGTCGTTTACGTAGATTTCGCAGCCATTGGCAAGTTGCCTGGCAAAGGTCATGTCGTTTTTTTCTTCGCCCGGATAGAAACGCACGTTTTCCAGCATAACCACGTCGCCCGGCTTCATTGCGTCGAGCAGCCCGCTGACCTCGGGGCCAAAACAATCAGAAGCCTGCTTTACCTTTATTCCGAGCAATTCCGATAGGCGCTTGGTGGCGGGGGCCATGGTGTACTTCGCATTTTTTTCGCCTTTGGGGCGTCCCAAGTGAGAGGCCAGGACTATTTTTGCTCCCTGTTCCATGGCATACCTGATGGTCGGCACGGCGCCGGCGATCCGGGTGTCTTCAGTTATGGTTCCTTTATCGTCCTGGGGAACGTTGAAATCGACCCGGATAAAAATCCTTTTGTCTTTCAGGTCCTTGATCTGGTCTATATAGCGGATCGGCATATGGCCCTCCTCAAAAAATGGTGTACTACCTATTCCAAATCAAGGCACTATTCTTTGCTGGCTTGTCTTTGGCCCCTTAACGTACTGTCCGTACGCCTTCGCCGCCTTAATCCTCGCCGCCTTGGTTTCGTCCTCGATTCGAAATTGGTGAACGATGCGTTGGCAAAAAAAGAGGGGGAATTTGATCCCCCCTCAGGTTACGGGTAGGTGCAGATGTTATTTTTTGGAAGCGATCAGCTTGAACAGGTCAACCACCCGGTTCGAGAAGCCGGCCTCGTTGTCATACCAGCTGATAACCTTCACCATGTTGTCCCCGATCACCTTGGTGCAGGAGGCGTCAACAGAGGAGGAGGCCGGGCGGCCGTTAAAGTCTATGGAGACAAGCGGTTCCTCCACGTAGTCCAGTATTCCCTTGAGCGGACCCTTGGCTGCTTTTTTCAGAGCAGCGTTGACTTTGGCGGCATCGGCCTTCTTTTTCAGGGTGGCAACAAGATCGACAACAGACACGTTCGGCGTCGGAACGCGGATGGCCATGCCATCCAGCTTTCCCTTGAGTTCGGGAAGAACCAGGGCAACGGCCTTGGCGGCGCCGGTTGTTGTGGGGATCATGGAGAGAGCGGCCGCGCGGGCGCGCCGCAGATCCTTATGGGGCAGGTCAAGGATGCGTTGGTCATTCGTGTAGGAATGTACCGTGGTCATGAACCCCTTTTCAATGCCGAAGGCGTCGTTAAGAACCTTTGCCACCGGAGCCAGGCAGTTGGTGGTGCAGGATGCATTGGAGATGATATGGTGTTTCTTAGGATCATAGAGGTGGTCATTAACGCCCATGACGATGGTGATATCTTCATTGGTAGCGGGCGCAGAGATGACGACCTTTTTGGCGCCGGCTTTTATGTGCAGTTCTGCTTTTTCCTTTGAGGTGAACAGGCCGGTGGATTCCAGAACGACATCGATTTTGTCCTTCTTCCAGGGCAGTTCCGCGGGGTCTTTGACCGCATATATCTTTATTGCCTTACCATTGACGATCAACAGATTGTCTTTCGCCTCCACTTTGCCGGGGAAGGTGCCATGCACGGAATCATATTTGAACAGGTGCGCCAGGGTCGCAGCATCGGTCAAGTCATTGATAGCCACAAACTCGATGCTCTTGTCCTTGCAAGCCGCTCTGAGGACCATCCTCCCAATTCTGCCAAAGCCGTTGATTGCAACCCGTAATGCCATGCGCTCCTCCTTTAGGTGGTGTCTGTCCGAATGGAATCGAATTTCGTTCATTATGTAAACGTCACGAACTGTAATAATAAAACATCTTTACAAATCGTCAACCATTAATTTCTGAGCAATACGAATCGTTGCAGTCGGAATTTGGAAATAGCAATTCAGTTTTTTTTATATTCATAGTATATTTATTATTCTCCATTTCACAAGACATTATCCGGATGATACAGCAAGGCCCCCTTGAACAGATGAAACAATCCCTTGAGAAACGCATAATTCTGTTCTCTTTCGTCATCCTCTCGATGACGACCCTTGCCAATACCGGGCTGGATATAGCCGTTTTTCGCAGGGATTACATCCAGGAAATGGAATTGCGTTCTCAAGGACTGGCGGCCGCTTTCAAGGCTAATATTGAGAAGGTGCTTGCCCTGGGAATCAAGATTCGCGATGTGGCCGGCTTGGCGGATAAATGCCGCGAGATTGTCCAGTCCGACCCTGAAATGGCCTATTGTGCCATTAAGGGAAAAGATGGTTCGGTACTGTTTGTCAGCGACAGCTCGTTTACCCGGTTGGATTTTGCGCATTCAGCCTCCGGGGATAGGGATAAGGGCGTGCGCAACAGCGACGTGATAGAAGGGCCCAAAGGCAGTTACTATGACACCCAGACCCCTGTCAGGGCCCCTGACGGCGAAATAGAGGCCTTCATCCATATCGGTTTTCCGCAGCGTGTCATCGATCAGAAGGTGCATGCCATTGTCGTAAGGTCCATAGTCGTGTTTATGGTGTTTTTCATCGCCTCTTTTGCCCTGGTGGTTTATTTTATCAAACGCAGCATCATAGAGCCCATTTCAAGCCTGCTTGACGGCGTTACCCGGATTTCCCACGGCGATTTCTCCTCCCCCATGCAGGAACTGCCTGTTTATGAGCTAAATGAATTGAGCGTCAAGATAAACGCAATGGCAACCGCTCTGGCGGCCCGAGATACGGCATTAAGGGACAATTACAAGGAACTGTCGGCAACACATTCCCAGCTTCACGATTCGTATCAGCAGTTGGAAAAGCTTAGCCTGGAGCTGGAAAAATCAGAGGAGCTCTATAAGAAGCTATTGGAGGAGGCGGGGGATGCGATCATCATTCTCGACCAGAATGAAACCATTATCATCGCCAACAAGATGGCTGAGGAATTTCTCGGCTATCCGGCGGCCGACTTTGTCGGCAAGCACGTTACCGCACTGCTCCTGTTGCTCAATGTCGAAAACATCCAGCGGTTTTTGAGGGATATTGCCGATGCCTTCAGTGGCAAGCACGTAACCGGAGAGGTTGCCATTGTCAATAGCCGCCGGGAACAGGTGGCGGGGCGGATCCATGCCAGTTGTGTCACCATGGGGGAGCAGAACCTGCTGCAGATAATCATGCGAGATGTCACGAAGGAGCGGGAAATCATTACCAACCTTGAAAACAGCGCCGCGGGCCTGGCACGCCTGAATCGGATGAAGGATTCATTCCTGGGGCTCGCTTCGCACGAGTTGAAGACGCCGCTCACGGTCATCATGGGATATGCGGAATTGCTCCAGGCCGACATGGAGGAAAAACTGCCTGTTGCTGCCCAGGAGATGATCAGGAATATCTCCAGCGCGGCCGCGCGTCTCGATACTGTTGTGAAGGATATGGTCGATGTATCGAAAATTGACCGGAAGCAGCTTGATCTCAAGCTGGAACAGGTGAATGTGAACACCCTTATCGAGGACACCCTGCGCGAGTTGCGTTATTTCTTTGCCTTGCGCAAGCAGGAGGTCAATGTAACGCTGGATGATTCCCTTCCCATGATCCGTGGCGACAGGACGAGGCTTCACCAGCTATTGTCGAATGTTCTGGGCAATGCCATCAAATTTACGCCGGATGGAGGAAAAATATCCGTCAGAACATCCCTCAGGCACCTTGCGCCGAATCTGCAGACTTCCGGCTTTGACGGGGTTTTTTCGTCGGAGCGGCAGCCTTTTTTTGAGATAGCCGTATCAGACACCGGGATCGGCATCGATCCGGACGATCAGACGCGCATCTTTGATAAATTTTACGAAGTGGGCAATATTGAAGAGCACAGCAGCGGCAAGGTCGCTTTCAAGTCGCGGGGGGTCGGCCTTGGACTCTCCATCGCAAAGGGGGTTGCCGAAATGCACGGCGGGTCCATCTGGGTGGAATCGAAAGGGTATGATCAAGTCGAGTGTCCGGGAGCTACTTTCCATATCTTGCTGCCCGTGGAACCGTTGACATTGGTGGATGAACAGATCGATTTGGCTTTATTGGGTTAGGGTGGGGGATCAGTCTGCAAGAGCATCTGATGATAAAAAGTTTGGATGGGTTGGATATGACAAGACCTCTTACCTCCTTAGTATACCCATTTGTATACCCGGAGATAAAAGGTCTTTGTTTTTCTCCAGCTGAATTAGCTGGTCAATTTATTGGCTGGGGTGCGAGGATTCGAACCTCGGGATGTTGGAGTCAGAGTCCAATGCCTTACCGCTTGGCGACACCCCAATAAGTGGAACTCTTTTTTTAACAAATAAAAGGTGGTTGCGTCAAGTGTTTCTTTAACAACCGCACGGGGCGCAAACTGCTGCCGCTCCAGCCCGGATCGCCCTGATATTGGCCGGGATCAGGCGGTGATTACGCTCCGGCAAAGCTTTTTTCAAAGCATCTTCCAGGGATTCGAGCGCCAGCGATCCACTCTTTGCGGCATAGGCCCCGCATGCCACCATGTTGACCATGCGCACATCCCCCAGGTCAAGGGCAATCTGGTTCATCGGCACCGCCACGAGTTCCACACCCGCCAACCCGCTGCTGCCGGCATCCACCAGGGTTGAGTTGACGATACAAACACCGCCCGGTTTGACCTTGGCAGCGTACTTGTCGAAGGAAAGCTGGTTGAGGATCAGTGCCACCGAAGGGTTTCCGACCACCGGCGACCCGGTGTCGCCGTCGGAAAAAACCACGGTGCACATGGCCGCTCCGCCGCGTTTCTCCACACCGTAGGCGGGGAAGAAGGAGACGTTCCTGTTCTCGTGGATGGCAGCGTAAGAGAGCAGGTTGCCGGCCAGCAGCACCCCCTGGCCTCCGTAGCCGGCTATAAAGACATCGTGACGCATAGGTAGCTCCATAGAGAAGGTTGTTGAAAAACAGCCATCTCGCCGCCGTCCTCGAAAGCCCTTTTGTGACTGAGGCCTGCGGCCTCACCCTTCGGGCGCCTTCGCGGGGCTTTCTGCGGGTGCGACGATCCGACTATTTCTGAACAACCTGAATTTTCAACAGCCTGATCGACGATCAAAGGTTAGCGGTATTGCGATACACGCCCAATGGGAAGTAGGGGATCATTTCATCTCCCACCCGTTCATTGGCGGCCAGCGGATTCACGCCCCAGTTGGTTGGGCAGGCGGCCAGGGCCTCGATAAAGGAAAATCCTTTCCGTTCCACTTGATAACGAAAGGCGGTTTTGATCATTTTCTTGGCCTGCATGACGTTTTTGGGAGAGTTGACCGCCACGCGGGCCGAAAAGGCAACCCCTTCCAACTGAGCCAACAACTCGGCCATGCGGATCGGGTAGCCGTCCTTATTCTGGTTGCGGCCATAGGGAGAGGTCGAGGTTTTTTGTCCGATCATGGTGGTGGGTGCCATCTGGCCGCCGGTCATGCCGTAGGTGGTGTTGTTGACGAATATCACCGTGATATCCTCGCCCCGGTTGGCGGCGTGGATGATCTCTGAGGTACCGATGGCGGCCAGATCACCGTCTCCCTGGTAGGTAAAGACGATCCGGTCGGCCCGGGCGCGTTTCGCCCCGGTGGCGACAGCCGGCGCCCGGCCGTGGGGCGCCTCGATGACGTCAATATCGAAATAACCGTACAGGAAGACCGAGCAACCCACCGAAGCGACTCCGATAGTCCGGCTTCTGATGTCGAACTCGTCCATGGCCTCGGCCACCAGGCGATGGACGGAGCCATGGTGGCAGCCGGGGCAAAAATGGGTCTGGACATCTTTCAGGCTCTCGGGCCTCTTGAATACTTGTTTCATCGAATTCCTCGTCAGGAGGTTGTTGAAAAACAGCCATCTCGCCGCCGTCCTCGAAGGCCCATTGTGCGGCGTAGTGCTGCTACGCCTCCGCAGGGCCTTTAGCAGAACCGTTCCGGTTCTGTCCCTGCGGGATGAACTCCGCTGCGCTTCGTCACCAATAATCGCCGGAGGCGATTATACTGCGGATGCGACGATCTGACTATTTTTGAACAACCTGAAATTTTCAACAGCCTGTTAGTACTGTTTTTTTATCTGTTCGAAAAGTTCCTCCGGCGTCGGCAGCGAACCGGCGCCGGGTGGGCGGCCGTAGAAGTATACTTCGGCATCGCGGGCCACGGAGAGGCGCACATCATCGACCATCTGGCCGGTGCTGAGTTCTATGTCCAGGAACTTTTTGCAGTGCCGGGAGATGGCCTCGTATGACTGCTTGGGGAAGGGGAAGAGGGTGATCGGCCGCAGCAGCCCGACCTTCATATCCGCCTCCCGCGCCATGGCCACGGCGGTCCTGGCAATGCGGGCGGTTGAGCCGAAAGCGGTTACCACCAGCGTGGCATCCTCGGTCTGGATCTCCTCCCAACGGCACTCTTTTTCTGCCAGTTCCTGGTAGCGTGCATGCATCTTCCAGTGGAACGCCTCCATCTCGCCGTCACCCAGGTAAAGGGATTTGACGACGTTTTGCGGTTTCCCCGGCGCCCGGCCGCGCACCACCCATTCCTTGGCAGGCAAAGCGGCTTGCGGGCGGGGATGCGCTGTAAGCGATTCCTTCATCTGGCCGATAACCGAGTCGGCCAGCACCATGGCCGGAATACGGTAGATGTCCGACAGGTCGAAGGCCAGCATGGTAAGGTCGTACATCTCCTGCACCGAGGCCGGGGCCAGCACGATGATACGGTATCCTCCATGGCCGCCGCCCCGCGTGGCCTGGAAGTAGTCGGCCTGGGATGCGTCGATGCCGCCCAGGCCGGGACCGGCCCGCATGATATCCACGATCACGCCGGGCAACTCCGAGCCGGCCATGTAGGAGATGCCTTCCTGTTTGAGGGATATGCCGGGACCGGATGAGGACGTCATGGCGCGTACGCCGGTGGCCGATGCCCCCAACAGCATGTTGATGGCGCCGATTTCGCTCTCGGCCTGGATAAACTCTCCACCCAAGGGTGGGAGTTCGCGTGAAAGGTATTCGGGGATATCGCTTTGCGGGGTGATGGGGTAACCAAAGTAGTAGCGACACCCAGCCTCAATGGCCGCCATGGCCACCGCCTCGTTCCCTTTGACGAAAAGTTTTTCGGACAATCGTGCCCCCGTTGCTACTGTTTTGTGCGGTGAAATCATGAGTTCTGTTTAAATACCATAATGGCCACGTCAGGGCACATTTCGGCGCACAGCGCGCAGCCACTGCACTTTTCCGGGTCGGAAAAGACCGCAACAGTAAAGCCTTGGCTGTTGGGTGTGTCTCTCAGTGTGACCAGTTTTTTGGGACAGGCGATGGTGCAGAGCCCGCACCCCTTGCAGCGCGTCTCGTCAATGATGATGTGCGAATACGACATGGTGGCATTCCTTTGCGTTTGGGTCGAATGAATACAAGTATCAGATTTGCTCCCTACGAGTCAAGTTAGTTGCGCATTGATGGCCGGTGCGTTGAAGAGGGGGGAGGGGGTGTTTTCGTATTGTTTTTGTTGACACCTTACTTGTTAAATCGTATAGTAATCGTGCTACTTAAAATAATTTAGTGACACACGAGGTGTTCCATGCACATGGCAGATGCTTTGCTATCGCCGGCGGTCGGTGGAACCATGTGGGCCGTTTCCGGAGGAACGATCGCATACTGTTCCGCCAAGGTGCGCAAGGGGCTGGATGACCGCAAGGTGCCGCTCATGGGCGTGCTGGGGGCATTTCTCTTTGCCGCACAAATGATCAATTTCACCATTCCGGCCACCGGTTCCAGCGGCCATCTGGGAGGAGGACTCCTCCTGTCGATCCTGCTCGGTCCCTATGCCGCCTTTCTCACGATCTCATCGGTCATTATGGTCCAGGCGCTGTTCTTTGCCGACGGCGGCCTGCTGGCCTTGGGCTGCAATATTTTCAACATGGGGTTTATCCCTGCCTTTCTCGTGTATCCCCTGGTCTACAAAAGGATAGCCGGCCCTGCACCGGAGCGTACGCGCCTTGTGGCGGCGATCATGATCTCGGCTATTGTCGGTCTGCAGTTGGGTCCATTGGGCGTGGTGCTGGAAACGGTCTTTTCGGGTATTTCAGCCCTGCCTTTTTCGGCCTTTGCGTTGCTGATGCAGCCGATACACCTGGCCATCGGCGTGGTAGAGGGGGTTGCAACCGTTGCGATCGTCACGTTCGTCCATAAAGCCCGGCCGGAGATCATCAGGGAAGCCCTTGGAGCGCGCCCCATGGGCTTCCGCCCGCTGCGTACGGTGCTGGTCTCCTTTTTGGCGGCCGCCCTCCTGACCGGCGGCCTCCTGTCCGGGTTTGCCTCGAAAAACCCCGATGGCCTGGAATGGGCAATTGCCGGGGTCACGGGAGCGGAAATGCTGAAAGGGCCGGAACAGGGGCTTCATGCCGTCACGACGGCCCTCCAGAAAAGGACCGCTTTCCTACCCGACTATTCGTTCAAAAATGCGGGAAACAGAGCAATCGGTAACGCTGGCAACAGTCTCGGCACCAGCGTCTCGGGTATCGTCGGCGGCCTGATGACGTTGGCAATCGTCTTTTTGAGCGGGTTCCTGTTGAAAAGGCGGGATATCCGCTAACTGGTTTTCATCCGAAACGAACTGATAACCGGGGAGAGCGTGCAACTCTCCCTTTTTTGCGGGAGATGGCCGATGGCCGGAATTGACGGCACCTTGCTGGACTTTAAAAGCCTGGATCTCCTGGCTGACGGTGATACGGCCATCCATCGCCTCGATCCGCGCGCAAAAGTGCTGGCGACGCTTATCTTCGTCATCTGCGTCGTCTCGTGCGGAAAATATGAATTGTCTGCGTTGTTCCCCTTTTTCCTGTTCCCGGTGCTCATGATTACCCTCGGTAACATCCCCGCCCTCTACCTGGCGAAGAAGATCGCCGTCATCATCCCGTTTGCCGTCGTGGTCGGCATGTTCAATCCCCTGTTGGACCGCCAGGTGATGCTGCATGTGGGCGCGCTGGGCATCTCGGGTGGGTGGATATCCTTTGCGTCCATCGTGGTGCGGGCTGTTCTGACCGTTAGCTCGGCCCTGGTCCTGGTGGCAGTAACCGGCTTTCCCGGCATATGCGCGGCACTGGAGCGCCTGGGCATGCCGCAGCCCTTTGCCGTGCAGCTTCTCTTTCTTTACCGCTACATCTTCGTGCTGGCGGAAGAGGGGGGACAGATGGCGCGGGCGCGGGAGTTGAGGACTTTCGGCACCAGAGGCGGGGGTATCAGGGCCTATGGATCGATGATCGGCCATCTGCTGCTCCGTACCTGGATGCGGGCGGAACGCATCCATATGGCCATGCTGGCGCGAGGCTTTTCCGGCGTGTTTCACACCCGCCGGCATTCCTGTTTCGGTCTCAGGGAAATAGTGTTCATCCTGGGGTGGGGCCTGTTCTTCATCACAGCTCGATTGATACCCGTGCCCCACCTGCTCGGGGCGCTCGTAACGGGGATACTGCAATGAGTCATCACATTGTTGAGGTCAAAGGGCTGGAACATACCTATCCTGACGGGACACCTGCCTTGCGGAACGTTTCATTGCGGATCACCCATGGCGAGTCCGTAGCGGTCATCGGCGCCAACGGTGCGGGCAAATCTACTCTTTTGCTGCATTTGAACGGGTATCTGACGCCGACGGCGGGCGAGGTCCGCATCGGCGATTTCCCCCTCACGCGGGAGACCCTGCCGGATATCCGGCGTACGGTAGGCATGGTCTTTCAGAATCCCGACGACCAGCTTTTCATGCCAACGGTCTACGATGACGTTGCCTTTGGCCCGCTCAACCTCGGCCTGCCGGCTGCGGAGGTCGGGGAACGCGTGAAGGCGGCACTGGAGAAGGTCGGTGCGGCGCATTTGCAGGGAAAACCGCCGTACCGGCTTTCAGGCGGCGAAAAAAAAAGGGTGGCGATCGCGACGGTGCTTTCCATGTCGCCCGACATCCTGGTCATGGACGAACCGACCAACGGGCTCGATCCCTGTGCCCGGCGCCAACTTATCGGACTGCTCAAGGATTTCCGTCATACCAGGATCTTTACCAGCCATGACCTGGACATGGTCCTCGAACTCTGCGAGCGCACCATCGTACTTCACGAGGGGGAAGTCAAGGCGGACGGCGCGACCCGCGACATATTCGGCAATGCGGCCCTGCTGGCAAAATGCCGACTTGAAAAACCTTTGTCGATGCAAGGCTGTCCCGTTTGCGGAACGAAATAAACACTCGAAAACTTTAAGGTTTATTATTTACCTGGTAATATTCATTCAAGTTGAGGCTGAGTCAGTGACTGAGTGAAAATTTACTGAAACTCAAAAGAAAAAGGCGTCACCCGAAAGCAACGCCTTTCTCATTATCTATGGAATACAGTTTAATAGGCATTGTTAGCTCTACGCTTGCCGTAGACTGCAAGGGCAGCCATGCCAAGACCTAACAGAGCCATTGTGCCGGGTTCGGGGGTGGGGGCCGCCGAAGGAGTTCCTTGGTACGTCATTTCGTTATTCGGTGGAGGGTAGTCCCAGCCCCATGTGGCTGAATTCTGAACGTAATTGTTTACATACACATTCCATGTTTGTGTTGTAAACGCTGCTCCCGTCGGAGACATCGGATTAATTGCGAGTGAGAAATCAAGCGTCGCGGTGTTTGAATTCCCTGACCCAGTCACCGATCCGGCCGGACTAAATCCATCGTCAACCCAGGACACCACATCGTTTTTTGCATTGCCATCGTTAGTGCTAAACGTTACCCATATGGTGTTAGCCCCGTCGGGCGGAGTTCCACTACCGCCTAGGAGCCAGGTCGTCGCATGAGATGATCCACAAGATAATAGGAATAACGCTAACGCTACCAGACAGGGAACTACTTGCGATTTATTTAATGACATTAGAGCACCTCCTTTTTTGATTAGCTGTTTATTGTCAAAAACGAGTGTCCTCCCAAAAACCAGATCGTGTGTCCCCTTTCTTCTATAGATGGGGTAAACAAACATTCGTGTAATAGTGATAAAAAAATACCCTAAAAAATGAGCATGAGTCATCGCGTTTGTTCACTCCTTTCCTAGTGAACTGTTGGGGGTGGGCATGTGACCAACTCGATGGTTTGTAAACTTGTTAAAGTGGTAAAAGCCAAGTTTTGGGGGCGATCGCACATGAGGCTGACAATATCACCTCCTTTTCGCCTCTCCTTCATACACCCTGTATTGCCAACGTAAAAAGCCGAGCTATCCAAAGAATTATCCTTCGGTAGCTCGGCCATCTTGTAAATCAAGATCCGCCGCTTTCCGTCCCATCCTTACGGAAGGTTTGGCTTTAACGGGCGATGTATGGTTGGATTTTTATAAAATAATACAGCAGCTTCAATAGTTGTCAAATCAGGTAGTTAAAATTATATATCCCTAGTAAATCCGGGGGGGCCGTCATCCTACTTCGGTATATTCCCTGACGCGGAACTCCACGCCCAGCGACCCGGCCAGCAGACGGCAGGCTTCCATATCGACCCCCGGCACGGTTACAGCGCTGGCCACGACCTGGGGAATGTACTCCCGCGCCGCGCGGATGAAGTCGCAGACGCCTTCGAATCCGGCCTCGCCGAAGGGAGTGTTGCAGAGCCTGCTGTAGGTGGCGCTATCCGGGGCGTTCAGGCTGACCGAGATGCTGTCCACCAGCCCGGCCAGTTCAGGCAGGATGTTTCGTTTGTGGACCAGGTTGGCCTGGCCGTCGGTGTTGATGCGGATGCGGTAGCCGCGCTGTTTGAGTTCGGCCGCCACCCGCTTGACCAGATCCAGCCGGATCAACGACTCGCCGTAGCCGCAGAAGACCACTTCATCGATCCCCTCCGGACGGCCGACAGCCGCCATAATCTCTTCGAAGGAAGGTTCCCCGTCCAGAAGAAGGTTGTGCCCCTTGACGGTGAAGTTGTCAAACTTGGCGCAGAAACCGCACCGGTTCGAGCAGCGATTGGTGATGTTCAGGTAGAGGGAGTTCCTGATCATGTAGGCGATCTTGGCGGACTGGTTCCACAAGCGGATACCGAACAGGTCGCGGCAGTTCTTGGTGGTGACCCGTGCCACATCCTCCAGCGACAAGCCTTTGGTTTCAGCCACTTTCTCCGCCGCCAGGCGCACATAGGCCGGCTCGTTGCGCCTCCCGCGGTGGGGGGCCGGCGTCAGGTAGGGGCAGTCGGTCTCAACCAGCAGGCGGTCGATGCTGACACTACGCACCACGTCGCGCAGCGCCTCGTTGGACGGATAGGTAACCGTACCGGGGATTGAAAGGTATAATCCCATTGTGATGGCTTCGGAGGCCATGGCAACATCGCCGGAGAAACAGTGCAGCACGCCGCGCTGTACCCGTTCTTCCCTCAGGATTGCCAGCACGCGCTCATGGGCGTCACGGTCGTGGATGACGACAGGCATCTCCAACTCGCTTGCCAGGCGCAAGAAACGGCGAAACACGAGCTCCTGCTCATCCCGGGGGCACAGGTCGCGGTAGAAGTCCAGGCCGATCTCTCCGATGGCCACCACCTTTGCACTGGAACGGGCCAAGTCGCGAATGACGCCGTAGCACTGCTCAGTCACCCGGCCGGCATCATGGGGATGGATACCCACCGCCGCATACATCTGGGGATACTTCTCTGCCAGTTCGACTGATTCGCGGCTCGATTCGATGTCGGTGCCCACTACCACCATGGCGCCCACCCCGGCATCGGCAGCGCGTTTCAGCATTTCGTCGAAGTCGCCGGCATAGTCGCGGTAGTAGATATGGGCGTGAGAATCGATCAGGGTGCTGTTGTTAGTCATCTGTTTCGTTCCTTTAGTGAATGGTGAATAGTGAATGGTGAATAGTGAAATCTAATTCCAGCTTTTAAGAATTCTAGGCTTTAACCATTCACCATTCACCTTTCACAATTCACGATGTGTAAAATGTGATCAAAAGGTCTTGGTGATCTCCCGGATCAGCGACGTTGCATAACTTCCCTTGACCAGGCAGAACTCCAACTCCAACCTGTCCGCCTCGATCCGAAAGGAGGGTTTTTCCAGCGGTATCCGCAGCGGCCGCCGCTCGCCCTCCATTCTCAAGCCGCCCGCCATGTCGAAATCAGCCGGCGCGATATGCTCATTGTCGAGAATTTGCCGCTCAATTTCAAGCGGCTTTCCTGCAGGTTGTTTCATCTTGCAGCCGAACATCGGCCCGCTGGCGGAAATTTCAAGGTTTGCGGCCCGTTCCGCCTCCAGATCCGCATCCTCCACCAGAAAGCAGGCGCCGTTCACGTGCTTCCATGCCAGGTCTCCCGGCAGTATGGTGTCGATGTATTCGATGCGGCGTTCCACGACCTGATCGAAGAGCCATGACTGAAAGGCCGAGAGATAGAGCTTTTTCAGGCGGGGGTGGATGGCGGAAAAGGCCCGTTCAAACCCCTCAGGCCGGGAGATAAGCCGCTGGAGCACCTCCCGCTCGCTGCGGCAATGGCGCGGGAGAAGCTCCAGCGCTCGGGCCAGATCGCCCTGCTGATACGCCTCGATCCCGGCTCGCCACTGTTCGTCGCGCACCGCCTCCGGCTCGCCCACCAGCCGGTCAGCCGCCCCCTGCCAGTCGCGCCTTATCATGGCTGCGCCGATCAGGTGGGAATTCCCCTGGCTGCCGTAGCGTTGGGAGCCGAAATAGTTGGGCACGCCCCGCTGTTCAAGGATTTCCAGGGCCGCGGGGACGACTTCCCGGGCATGTGCCGCTATGCCGCGGATAACGATGCGGAAACGGTTTCCCTTGAGGTGACCCAGTTTCAGTTTGTTGGTGTGGCGGCAGGCCGAGACGATCTTAAGCCCGTCGAGTTCCACCCCCGCAACCGTTTCAGGCTTGATATGTTCGATGGATACGGTTTGGCGGGTAATGCCTGTGGCATCCTTCATCCCTGCGTAACCGATGGTGCGCTCCGCGACGTTGAGATGCCGGGCAAGGCGGTGGATGGCCTCCAGGGTAGTGATTCCGCGTTTTTCCACGATCAGATAGGCATGGTCTCCGGAGCCGCAGGGGAGGTAGGAAGGGATCTCTTCTACCTGAAAGTCGTCGCAGGACTCCTTGATCGCACCTCCGGTGCCGGGCAGGTCTGCGGTCAGATAGGGGTGCACGAAGGGAGCGTTTTCCCTGGTCATGGTCATGATCAATGCCTCATCCGCATCATGCCGGAGATCGCGCCGCTGGCGAAAGCGATCAGCCAGCAGGAATAGATGGTAAGGCTGACCCGATGGAAGACGCGGTTGACGGACTCGGCTTTGTGAGCGAGCGACGCCGCCAGGGCCAGCATGAAATGGAATGCCATGCCGGCCAGGGAGGCGATGCCGGTAATGTTATGCCACTGAGGCGCTTTGCCGTAGGCCACGGCAAACAGGTTCATCTGATGGGTTCCCAGGTAGTCGCAGAGTAAGCCGATACCAAAGATGATAAGGTGTTTGCGGTGCAGACCCTGCCTGCGTCCGCTGAAGACCGCCCACGTGTAGAAGACCAGGGCCAGGTTCATCCAGATCACGGCTCGCATCAGCATCAGCCTATCCTCCCGCTCTGACGTAGAGCCTCATAAAGTACGATTCCTGCCGATGTTGACAGGTTCAGGCTGCGCACGGCGCCGGCCGGCATGGGGATGGTGATGCAGGTGTCCGGATTCGAGTTGAGCAACTCTTCGGGCAATCCTCTGGTTTCACGTCCAAAAACCAGAAAATCCCCCGGTTGAAAGGCGGCCGCTAGGTAACTGCGGGCGACCTTGGTGCTGAGATAGAAAAAACGGCCTTGGGATGCGCTCGACTGGAGTTCCGCAAGGGTGTCCCAGCGACGCACGGTTACGTGCTCCCAGTAATCGAGTCCGGCCCGTTTCAGGTGCTTGTCGTCGATGGAGAACCCGAGCCGCCCCACCAGATGCAGGGTACTGCCGGTGGCAGCGCACAGGCGGGCGATATTCCCGGTGTTGGGAGGGATCTCCGGCTCGACCAGCACGATGTTGAAAGGTATGTCTGCGGCCACGGATCGTTCCTTTGCGCTCTGAGAAAAATTTAAACAATAGACTAGTTATACCTCAAAATCAACCTTCCCACCCTGTATACCCTTCCGGCTCTTGCAATTTTCATCAGCCAAGGCTACTATGACCTCACAAATTTATTGATACTGGGGAGTTGCAATGAAGATTATCGTAACTGATGAGGTATCGGCGGAAGGTCTTGCCCTGTTGACCCAGGATGCACGTATCCAGCTGGATATGAAACTGGGACTGAAGAAAGAGGAGTTGCTGGCGGTCATCGGCGACTATGAAGCGATCATCACCCGCAGCGGCACCACCGTTGACAAGGCCCTGCTCGACGCGGCCACCAAGCTGAAGATCGTTGCCCGTGCCGGGGTCGGCATCGACAACGTTGATGTGGATTATGCCAGTTCCAAGGGCGTCATCGTGGTAAACGCGCCATTCGGCAATACCAACAGCGCCGCAGAACATACCATGGCGCTTTTGCTTTCCTTCTGCCGCAATGTCACCGTTGCCAACGACAGTCTGAAATCGGGCGAATGGAAACGGGCTCCTTTTACCGGCCACGAAGTGAAGGGGAGGGTTGCCGGTGTGATCGGCCTCGGCAAGGTGGGCGGCCGGGTGGCGACACGGCTCAAGGCCTTTGAATGCGAGGTGTTGGCCTGCGATCCGTACATTTCCGTCAAACGCGCCCACGACCTGGGGGTCAAGCTGGTGTCCCACGATGAGATCTACAAAAACTGCGACATCATCACCGTTCACACCCCCCTGAACGACGAGACCCGTAACATGATCGGCCCCCGCGAATTCGGGCTGATGAAGAGCGGCGTCATCATCCTCAACGTGGCGCGGGGAGGCATCATCAACGAACAGGCACTGCTGGACAATCTCCTCTCCGGCAAGGTCATCGGCGGCGCAGTGGACGTCTGGAGCCAGGAACCGCCCGCGACCGAGACCCTCAAACAGCTGATCGCCTGCAACAAGCTCGTGGTAACCCCGCACCTGGGTGCCAACACCTTCGAGGCCCAGGTCAACGTGGCCATTGACGTCTCCCGCGAGATCATCAATTACCTGGACGACAAGCCGCTGGAGAACGCCGTCAATATCCCCCGCTTCGATCTTGCCCTGATGGACCAGATGCGGCCGTTCCTCAACCTGATGAGCGTCATGTGCGACTTCGGCATCCAACTGGTGGACAACAACCTGGAAAAGGTCAGTTTCGGCTTCGCCGGCAGCATTGCCCATTACGACTGCTCACCCCTGACGGTCTGCGGCCTCTCCGCACTCCTGAACCGCGTGGTGGACCAGGACGTCAACATGGTTAATGCCGCGCTGATCGCCGAACAGATGGGCATCGTGGTGGAAGAGTCCAAGACGACCCAGGGGGGCGCATTCTCCAACGTCATCACCCTGGTCATCGAAGGGGATGGCAAGCGCCGGCTGGTTTCCGGCACGCTCTTCGAAGGTTCACCGCGTATTGTGCGGCTTCGCGATTATTCCATGGACTTCACCCCGGAAGAGCACATGCTGCTTCTGAACTACAACGACCGTCCCGGTATGATCGGCAAGATCGGCACCATCATGGGGCAGTACGACATTAATATCGGTTCCATGAACCTGGGGCGCCGGGAGAAGAAGGGCGAGGCCATGGTGCTGCTTTCCCTCGACTCTGCCGTGCCCGACAATGTGATCCAGGAGTTGAAATCCGCCACCGACGCCTCCTTCATCAAGGCGGTGCATATGCGCGTCGGGGCCTGCACCCGCAGCTGCGGCTGCGGCGCCTGAGGTTCCCGGTCCCCATGCACTTTCCCCATATCAACCCTGTTTTCCTGAGCATCGGCCCGCTCCAGTTCCGCTGGTACGGGCTGATGTACGTCCTGGGTTTCGTCGCCACCTATTTCATCCTCAGCTCCGAGGTGCGCCGCAAACAGCTTCCCCTGACCAGGGACGACGTGGCCGACCTGGTCTTTTTCGGCGCCATGGGGGTAGTGTTGGGAGGACGGCTCGGTTATGTCCTGTTCTACGATCTGGGGGTCTACCTCGCCAATCCGTTGCAAATCTTTGCGGTTTGGAAAGGGGGTATGTCCTTCCATGGCGGCTTTCTGGGGGTCATCCTCTCCTTTGTCCTGTTTGCCCGGCGTAAAAAGATCCCCTTCTGGATGCTGATCGACATGGCGGCGCAGTGCGCGCCGGTCGGTCTGGGGCTCGGCAGGATCGGCAATTTCATCAATGGGGAGTTATACGGCAGACCGACGGATGTCCCCTGGGGGATGATTTTTCCGGGGGGAGGGGAGTTGCCTCGCCATCCCTCGCAGCTCTACGAGGCCTCCCTGGAGGGGTTGGTCTTGTTCTTCATGGTGCGCTTCATGGCCCGCAGGTCCGATGTTACCGGCATTCCAGCCTGGACCTTTTGTGCCGGCTATGGTCTGTTCCGTTTTATCGTGGAGTTTTTCCGCCAACCCGACGCGCAGGTCGGCATCTTCCTCGACTTCTTTTCCATGGGGCAACTTTTGAGCCTGCCCATGTTTCTCGTGGGCAGCTTCATGATCTTCTGGCTTTCCCGGCGTAAAAGCAGCCCCCTGCAACCGTAGAGTAAGGCTTAACCCGATCTGTTTCAGAGGAATTTTGAAATAGTTTGTTTAAATACAGCAATGTTAGGGAATTGCATTCGACTTAACAGATGATTTCAAGTCCCCCTGCCCCTTGCGGGAGAACCCTCGGAGGCCTAAAGGGGTTAGGGGGTGGGGGAAATTGCCCATGTCTAAAGACCCTAAAGGTTTTTAAAACCTTTAGGGTCTGAAACCCCAGCCCCTTGATGCTCCAGAAGTCATATCTTTAAGTTTCGCTTGATATAATATATGCTATCTATTTGAAAAATATGCTGAAATATAATCAGACAGGAGGCTCACCCATGATAAGCAAGAAGATGGCTGATTCGCTCAACAATCACATGAATCTTGAACTCTATTCCTCGCACATCTATCTTTCCATGTCTTCCTGCGCCAACGAGATGGGGCTGAAGGGCGCCGCCAACTGGTTCATGGTGCAGTACCGCGAGGAGATGGCCCATTTCATGAAGTTTTATGCCTATCTTGTCGGCCAGGGGGTAAATATTGAACTCCTGCCCAGCAAGGCCGTGCCGAACACATACAAGTCGCTGTTGGAGATGATGCAGAGGACCCTGACCCATGAGGAGCTTATTACCAAGTGCATCAACGAGCTGAGCGAGCAGGCCGTTCAGGAGAAGGACCACGCCACCCAGATCTTCCTGCACTGGTTTGTGACTGAACAAGTCGAGGAGGAGAATAATGACCGCGACCTGATCGCCAAGCTCAAACTGGTGGGCGACAATGGCCAAGGCATCCTGATGATCGATGCGGAGATGGCGCAGCGCGTGTTTGTGCAGCCAGTCGGCGCTCCGCTGGCGGTCTAGACACTATGTCTGACCTGAAGATCCGTTTCTGTGAGCATAACAAGGGCAAAGGCAAGGTGTACCGCCGCCTGGAAGAGGCATTTCCCGATCTCGACATCAAGATCAAGGAGTGCATAAAACAGTGCTCTGCCTGTCGGGAGATGCCCATGGCCACGGTAGACAAGAAGAAAATCACCGCCCGCGACGGAGACGAGCTGTTCGGCAAGATCTCCGCGGTGATTCGAGAGAAGCTGACAACGGAAGACTGAACGTTAAACGCCGGGTTTCCCCGGTGTTTAACGTTTGTGCGCCAGGCATGGCGCGTGATTGACGGTTGCCGTCGGAGAAGTTTTGTGCTACATAACTCACTTCATTCTTCGTCAACAGAGTATGCGCCCGTAGCTCAGTTGGATAGAGCACATGCCTTCTAAGCCTGTGGTCGCAGGTTCGAATCCTGCCGGGCGCGCCAATTATACAAAAGTACAGAAATCTTGAATGATTTCTGTACCTTTTTATTTATTAGCTATTGGTTGATGGGCAAGAAGGTCAAACTGCTTTACTCGGCACGAGGTGAATCTCTAGTTTGCACCCTACCGCTTGGGCGTATTTCTTCAGCGTTGCAATTGTGGGCGAATGGCGGTTGTCCGACAGGGCAGTCTCAAGCCGGGTAACTGCCGGCGGCTTCGTTCCCATTTTCTCCGCCACTTCCGCTTGGGTCAGTCCGGACCTCTTGCGGGCCAGCAACACTTCACGAAGCAAGGCGAACTCCGTATCAAGCTCATCATAAGCAGCCTTGAATTCGGGATCTTTCTGCCATTCATCGATCATCTGTTTATGTGATTTGGTCGGCGCTATGCTTTTCATGATTCTGTAATCTCCTTTTGCCGGCGACGGGCAATATCGAGCTCCCGCTTTGGGGTTTCATTCGTCTTCTTGACAAACGAATGCAGCATGACGATTTTTTTGCCGACTTTCATGCAGTAGAAAACTCTGGCAATACCCTCGCGCCCCTTGGGCCGTAGTTCAAACAAGCCATCACCCATAGCGCGGGAGTGCGGCATACGCAGGTCAAGACCAAACTCCTCCAGCAGACAGGTCAGGCGTGCATACGAAGCGCGAATGCCAACCGGCAGGGCTTCAATTTCCAGTCGCACGTCTTCACTGAAATAATCTATGATCCAATGCATACTCTTTTAATAACATATTTGTTATGTTGTTTCAAGAACAAAAATTTTCGGAACTATAACCGAAACAAAGGTGCTGTTTATCTTCCTCCTATAGAAAAGTGGGCTGACAAGGGAGATTTGCCCCACTCGAAGCCATCGCGTAAAGGCGGTCGAATTTGGAACCATCTCCCCAGCAGCTTCATGAATTATTGCCATGCCCGCATATATTTTTGTTGTTGTCCATTAATGACCTTTTCTATTGACGTAGAGAAATTATTTCTCTATATTGTCATGCATGGGGAAGATTTTTACTGGTAACGGCTGGATCATCAAAGTACAGGGTGCAGAGCACCCGCCGGTTCATGTACATCTGCTTCATCCTAATGGCAAAGCGGTGCTGTTTCTTGACGGCACGTTGATAAATAACGGCGTTCCTGCCAAAGTTGTTGCGGAAGCGGTATTATGGGTAACGGAAAATGCTGTCTTGATTGTGCAGGAATGGCAGAACACGGGTAATCCGGAAAAGAGGTGACATATGAAGAAACAGACGGCACGACTTGCGGCAGTAACAGTGGTTGATGGAAAGAAATTACAAGTAACCTATACTGACAGGCGGACGATATATCTCGATATGGATGATGTTATAGGAAGGTATGCGGCATTTGCCCCTCTTTCCGATCCTGTCGAACTTGCCGCGGTTGCGGTTGCCGACTGGGGTTGGTCGCTGGAATGGCAGTGTGGCGCTACTCTTGATGCTGATCGAGTGTTTGAATTGTCGCTGGAGCAAGCTGGAATGATGGAGAATGTCGAGTTTCGCCGGTGGCAGGATAAAAACCAGCTATCTTTATCCGAAGCAGCCGAGGCAATAGGATTGACCCGCAGAACCGTCAGTCAGTATCGTACTGGCGCAAGGCCGGTCTCTCGTACCGTGTCGCTTGCGTGCAAGGGATGGGAAGTGGAGCATCTGGCCGCGTAATGTGTTCCTGTTTACTATTTGCTTATTTTTATTGATATTTTCCACTACTCATTGACATCTTTACTGGCGCGCCAAACCTCATTGAATCTAATAACCCCATCCGGAGTTGTTAGATTCTTTTTTTTATGATTCCCCGGTTGACGATCCCGTCATATGCATCGGAAGCAGGGTTACTTTCCGTGTCTTCTTTCAATCCCTTTAATCACGTACGGATAGATGTTGTCCGCGATGATGCGGTAGCCTGCGGTGGTGGGATGGATGCCGTCTTGTTGGTTAAGGGACTGATCCCCAGCGACGCCGGCCAAAAAGAAGGGCATCAGGATGACCCGGTTGTTTTTCGCGAGGTCGCGATAAACGGCGGAAAAGGCGCCGGTGTACTCTTTACCGAGATTTGCCAGCATCTTCATGCCGGCCAGTACCACGACGACGTCGTTCTTCTCAAGTATTTGTAACATCTCCTCGATATTCTTCCTCATCAACTGCGGATCGGTGCCGCGCAGCCCGTCGTTGGCCCCGGTTTCCAGGATCACGATGTCCGGCTTGAGCTTCAGTACCCAGCCGATGCGGGAGAGGGCGCCGCTGCTCGTTTCACCGCTGATCCCGGCGTTGAGGACGTGCCAGCGATACCCCCCCTGGCGCAATTTTCTCTCCAACTGTGCAGGGTAGGCATCGTTTTCGTTGACGCCAAGCCCTGCGGTGAGACTGTCCCCCATCGCGACGATGGTGCCCTGGAATTTGGTTTCGGCATGTTGCGCCGGCTGGGCCGGCTGATCCGGTTGTCCGCCGTGCCGTTCGCAGCCTGCACAGAGACAGGAGATGGCGACCGCTGTTCCTGCTATAGTTGTCAACAGATAATTCATGGCTCCTCCGTTTTGACCTTTTGCTCCCCCGCAAGACCTTATGCTTAAAAAGAGGGGGAAGGGGCGAGGGGACTTTTTAGAACCTATCCCCCTCAGTCCCCTTTTTTCGGTTATAGTTCCGAAATAATTTAAGCGCTCTATTCGTCTCCCAGCGTCCGCAAAAAAGGCGCCGGTCTCTGGAACAGGATGGGGAGCGCCGCACCGACCCCGGCACCAAGCACCAGCAGCGTGGTCACGCCAACCAACAGCAGACTCTCACCCGCGAAAGGGCGGTAGCTCAGGTCGAACATCTTCCAGCACAGGAAAAAGCTTGCGGATTGCGCGATGATCAGGGCGAAGAGGGCGCTTGCCGCGCCGAGAATGAGGCTCTCCACTCCGAACACCGCGAGGATGAAGCGTCTGCGGCCGCCGAGTATGGTGAAGTAGACCGCCTCTTGGATGCGTGCGTAACGCGTGGCGAAGGTGGAGCTGACAATGATGAGGACGCCGGCCGCGATGCTGAAGGAGGTGAAAAATCGCACGATCATTGAGAGCTTCGCCATGATGCGGCCAAAGACGGAGGCGGTCTCGGTGAGATCGATGACGCTCAAGTTGGGAAAGCGCGCCACCATCCGGTTCTGCAGCTCGGCGATCTCCTTCTTGTCGACGCGCAGCGCGCAAAAAATCGTTTGCGGCGCATCGACAAGCTCCTTTTGCTGGAAGACGAAGTAGAAGTAAGGCTGCAAGGGCGCTTCGGTGCGGGTGCGAATACTTGCTATCCGCGCGGTGACCGGGAGTCCCTGGATGCGGAAGGTGATGCGGTCCCCGAGCCGCATCGGTTCCATCTTGAGAACCGTGTCGAGCACTGAGACCTGCGGCTCGCTCCAATCCGCCCGAAAGAGGTGCTCCCCTTTGAGGATGCGTTCGTCGGGGAGGAGGTCATTCCGGTAGGTGAGGTTGAACTCGCGGGCCAGGTTGTCGCCGCGCTTTTGCCGCTCCTTCTCCCGGTCGATGGTGCTGCCGTTCACCGCCGCCACGCTGCCGCGCACGATCGGGTAATAGCTCGCTTCCTTGCCGAGCGTCCTGGCAAACTCAGCTTTTTGCCCCGGCTGGATGTCGATGAAAAAGAGGTTCGGCGCATCGGGAGGGAAGGAGCGTACAAAGGAGGCGTCGAGATTCATTTCGACGAGCCTGATGGCGAAGATAACCGCAAGCGCGGCGGACAGCGTTACCATGATGGCCCTGGTGGCGTTACGCGGGCGAAAGAGGCCCCGGATGGCCTGGCGCAGCAGCAGGTCTTGGACGCGCCACTTCATAAGCTGTTTGAGCAGCAGGGTCGCCCCGAGAAAGGTGACCAGCACCAGGAGCGCCACGCCGAGCATGAAGTAGCCGGCGGTTGCCGGATCACGAATCTTGAGGAGAATGAGAACCGCGAAAAAGAGGGCGCCAATACCGGCGATGGCCGTCGTGGAGCGCCGCTGAGGCGCGTCCGGCTCCGCCTTGCCGAAGATGAGCGCCGGCCTGATGCTTCGCAGACGCGAGAGGGGCAGCGCCGTAAAGATGAGCACCGTAACGAGTCCGGTGACGGCTCCTTCGATGATGGCGCCGGCCGAGACGGTGAGTTCGACGCGTGCGGGGATGAGCCCGCGGAAGAGTATCGGAAGGAAACCTTGCAACGCCAGACTGAGCGCCAGCCCGATCGACGTGCCGGCCACCCCGAGCACGAGCACCAGCGCGAGATAGTGGCCGACGATAAAGCGGCTCCTGCTGCCGAGCGCCTTGATGATGGCGATGGTCTCCTGCTGTTCCAGAAGCAGCGCGCTCAGGGTGCTCTGGATGCCGATCCCGGCCAATAGCAGCGTGAAGATACCGATCAGGTCGAGAAAGAAAAGGAGGTTGTCGAAAAAACGCTTCACCCGGGAGTCGGCGTTCCGGTAGGTATTGACCTGCACCGCGTCGTCTTGGGAGGCTGCGCGCAGCTTGGTGACGGTCTCGGCAAGCTGCTTCTCCTGGAGCACTTTGACGAGGGTCACATACTCGACGCGGCTTCCCTTCCCCACGAGTTCCAGCGAGGCAAGGTCGGCGGCCGCGATGAAGATGCGGGGGCCGAGGGCGAAGAAATTCACCGGCCGGTCGGGCTCGGCCAGGACCACGTCGCTGATCGTGAGCCGGGCGCTCCCCACCAGCAGCGTGTCACCCCGTGTGAGATGCAGGCGGTCCAGCACCCCCTGCTCGACGATTGCAGCGCCTGGGGTAAGCGCTGTGGCGAAGGGACGCTTCGAGGCGAGTTCCACCGTGCCGTAGAAGGGGTATCCCGGCTCGACCACCTTGAGGTTAGCCAAAAGGGAGGCGTTCCCGCTTGCCGAGCGCACCACCGAGTAGAATTCGTAGAACCTGGCGCTCTCGATTGTCCTTTGCCGGGTGAGCAGTTCCAACTGGGAAGCGAGTGTAGGGGGGAGGGCCTCGTGGGAGCGGACGATGATGTCGCCGGCGTGCAGCGCCCGGGCGTCCCGCAAGAGCGATTTCTGCACGCTGCGGCTGAAGCTTCCCAGGGAGACCAGCGTCACCATGGAGAGGATGACGCAGAGCACGAAAAGGGAGGACTGCCGTTTTGAACAGGCGATCTGGCTGCGCACGAAGCGGACATTGAACATGTCAGCTGTTCCCGGCAATCCTGCCGTCGCGCAGGGTGATAACGCGGTCGGCGAGGTTCGCGATCTCCTCGCTGTGGGTCATCAGCACCAGGGTGGTGCGCCGTTCACGGCGCAGTTCCAGGAGAAGTTTGAGCACCTCGTCGCCGTTGGCGGAGTCGAGGTTGCCTGTGGGCTCATCGGCAAAGATGAGGCGCGGTTCGTTGATGAGGGCACGACAGATGGCGCAGCGCTGCTTCTCACCTCCGGAAAGCTGGTGTGGCAGGCTCAATGCACGCTGGCTCAGTCCCACTCGATCCAGGAGCGCCTGCGCCTTCGTTTCCGCGTGGCGGTCGCCGTAGAGCTCGGCGGGGAACATGATATTTTCAAGCACCGAAAGGGAGGGGACCAAGTGGAAGGCCTGGAATACGAAGCCGAAGCTCCTGTTGCGAAGTGGTGCCAGATCGTCCTCGGGCAACTCGGTGATGTCCCTTCCCTCCATCACGATACGCCCTCCGTCTGGGCGGTCCAGCCCGGAAAGGATGGTGAGAAGCGTGGACTTGCCGCTGCCGCTGGCGCCCCTGACCACAAGGAATTCACCCGCGGCGACCGCGAGGGAGACATTGTCCAGAACGGTGATCGGCCGGCCGTCAATGGAATATCTTTTGGAAACGTTTCGTGCTTCGAGAATTGGCATGGGTACTCCGGCGTGCAAAGGACGAGAGACGGTAACGGTGGCCTCAGGATAGTACCACAAAAAGTGGCAAACCTGACAGTCGTGTAATGAATGTTTGATAAATAACACCTTTTTACAGCATGTTATGCATATTTGAATTTTATGCTGATCTGTTTGAGTAACCGCCCGTTTAGGTGTATTGTATAAATACTCGCCGGTTTGGGTTTAGAACCCCCATGAACAAGGTAAGCAGCTCCAACCCGGCAACTGACGTGAGAACCTTACAGGCGGCGGCAAACTCGAATCAAAGGTTGTCTTTCACCATCCGGGTAGCTCCTTTGCAGAAATTATGGGAAGGAGCATGGCTGGTTGCCCAATGCCAATTCAGCACTTTTGCGGATTAGGGTTGAAATGAGCAAGATAGATTCAACTGGAATCATCATGAGGGGACATAGACTCAAATTGGTTCTATTCGGACTCTTTTTATGTCTGGCCGTTTCCGGATGTTCCTCAAATCCCGCCATAAACCATTCTGCGGTCAATACACTGGATTTTACGTCTGCCACCGACATTAAGCTGTGCGCCATTTACGGTTACGGAATGAATCGTGCTGAAGAAGCGGAAATGGAGCTACGTCACCGAAGCATCTTAAGGGATGATGAATGGAACGACATAGAACGTGGCAACATCAAGCCCGGCATGTCTCTCTGTGCAGTTTATGCAGCATATACGAATATCGGTAGAGAATATTCCGAGAAAAAGGATGCTCAAGGAGATGCTATAAAAGAGATAATTTACGATTGCAGAGATGGGAGAGTGCCATTTTGCCCCTTTACGCAAGTCACACTCAAAAATGACAAGGTAACCGAAATTAAACAACTGAATTCTCTCTAAATTTTTCTATTTTACAGAATATTATCAAAAATCTTCAAGCCGGGTCAAAACTGACCATATTTTAAGAGAAAGATTGGTACAACATTTGCCGTTATTTAAATCATCAAGTTCGGAATGATAAATTAACGTATATATATGATGACGGCCGTCAGATACATGTAGTAGAGAAGCATCGATGCAACCTACATGCTCTCCGTTTACAAGTGTTATATTTGATAACTTAACACCCAATTTTGCGGCAGTATTAGCAATCAATTTTTTTATCATTTTAAGTAACTCCTATTAGATGTTATTTTAATAGTTACATTTTCTGAGAGATACTGTAAGATCATTGACACGCATATCGTAAGTCGCATAAAAATTGCATAGGTATTGCAAGGTGGCCCGATGCTTTGGTAATTCTTGTAAAGTGATTTTATTTTAAATTTGGCACAAATTAAATAACAATTCAATAAAAACAGTATGTTGCACATTGTTTCCTCATTTGTGTGTATAATTTGTGTGTATAATTCCTGCAGCCATAAATTGCCTGTAACCTTTATCCTTTGGTTCCCGTCTGGTAAGTCGGCACGGATTGTTAAAGGAATCTGCTGCCACTTGTAAGACCGCTGAAGGGTGATAGTGATTTTAGTGCAGATTACGTAATTGACGGGTTGCCGCCAACGGTTGAATTCCGTTCGTTTTGAAGACCTCCTTGCAATAGGGGAGGCATCCGTTGAATGTTTGGAGTTTCACAACCGGTGGAGGGTTAATCATGAAAATTGAGGTCATCGAAACGAAAGGGACAGAAAACAAGGGGTTATTCATCAACGTACTGGAAGCAATCAAGGCATGCGGCATTCACAGCAAGGTCGAATTGGTCAATGACATCCAGACTATCTTGAAGTACGGGATACGGGCAACACCGGCACTTGTGGTGAACGGTGTTGTGATGATTGCCGGTCAACTCCTGTCGTCAGAAGAAATCATGAAACTTTTACAACAAAATTTACCACGAATCATGTAATATTCTGAAAATTTTGGTGTGAGATAGAACCAATATCTTCATTAAGCTCCATACCTAAAACGAAACGGAACTATAACCAAAACAGAGGTGCTGTTTTATCTTCCACCTCCTTGATAAGGAGGGGGGCAGGGGGTGGTTGATGGCCTTTCTTTGGGTTATAGAACCGACGCGAATTGATTTCTGACTACCAAGCCGCAGAGATCTGCGTGGGAAACTTCTGCCGGGACTACCCGGTTCCCTGGCAGCACCGTCCATGGTACTGGCGGAGACATGGTCACGCACTAACAGACGCTGTACTGAACGGAGATCCCGCCGTTACATTCAATACAAAAGTGGTGATAACTAAATGAAAATATTGTGTATTTTAATATTAAGTGTTGTTGTATTGTCCTCATGTGCAACATTACAAAAAAAAGACAAAAGTGAAGAAGCAAAAGAGAAAAGCAGAATTGCAATGGACAATTTTAATAATTGCACCGTCAAATATGTTGGTGTATTGGATGATGGATATTCTGATGCGAGCACAATTGCTCTTGCACTTACAAATTATTGCATGATCGAATATATTGCAAATGCTAAAGCATATGGTTTGTCTAGTAATCAAAATGATAAAGAAATAAATACGTATACAAATAGTGCTCATACAAAGGAAGCTAAAATTAAAGCCTCAATTGACACGGTATTAAAATATAGGCACGATAAGCTCTCTACCATAACTAATAAACCTATTGTTCCGCAGTAAGTTCAATAATCTGGTATTTACCTTGTTTAGTTATTTCATTTAAAATTTAGCCAGTTTTGTCGAGTCGCCAACCAGCCGCACCTCACTCCCCGCCAACGAAAAGCAAATTCAGTGAGAGCAGGGGAAAACTACCCCGAAAGAATCTGAATAACCCTGCCGAGAGACCTGCGGGGTATTTACCGTCATCGCACCCTGAGCACATCTGATCACGCGAAAGCCCGAAGGGGTGGGGAATTCGACCCCCGGAAATTTTAAAAGCCCGGACCAAGCACAACTGCACGCTCAATCCAGGCTTTCCGGTCTCCCACTCGGGATCAGCAAAGTAACTATCTCATGGTTTTAAATACCACAATATACTGTGCAGGTATGGTTACAATTTTGAAAACTAATATCACTTCTGTCAAAAAAAACCTGGACCAAGTATTTTTGATATCACTACCATGATCTATGCTCATGTCAGCAACTAGATTTTTTCGGTGTTTGAGCTACAGAAGATTATTTATCCAGAATCCATAGCCTATCACATAAATAAGAACTGCTAACGTTTTTTGAATGGACAAGCGATCTTTAAACCTTTATACTAAAAAATAAAAAAATGTTTTATTGACGTGTATCCTACGTCATTAAACGGCAAGGACAACTTATTAAGGTTTTTCTGATCTATATTCGAGACGAGGACTTCTACCGGCTTCTCCCGCCCGAACTCGGAGACTCACGATTCAGCAGGGATCGAGTCCAGGTTATGGCATTCCCCCCCATCGGGATCGAAACCCTGGCGCCGATTGTTCGTCAGCACGGTCACGAGGTGCGGATGTTCGACACCTGTCACCCGCAGATGAAGGCAGAACATATCGCCGAGGCGGTCCGTGACGAAAAGCCGGAAGTGATAGCGCTTTCGTTTCTGTCGACCACGTCCTATCCCGCCACCCTCGACATGGCGCGACGTCTCAAGCAGGCCGCCCCCGCAACACCGGTTATTGTCGGTGGCGTGTTTGCGACCATTAACGCAAAGGAGATTCTTGCGGACTCTTCCGACATTGACTTCGTTGCCAAGGGCGAAGGTGAAGAGCTTTTTCCGGAATTCCTGGAGAATCTGGAATCTCCCGGGATAGTCGGCGGATTGGTGTGGCGTTCAGGGAGCGAAATCATCGAGAACCCACCGCGCTCAATCATCGAGAACCTCGACCAGTTTCCCTATCCTGACCGCAAGAGCCTTCCCATCGACTACATCGAGTCCATGCCGCTTGACGTTCCCGCAGTCCTCTCGCTGGAACGCTTCTGCACTATGCAGACCTCGCGCGGCTGTCCCAATCAGTGTGTCTACTGTGGCATCCCCTCCCTGGCAGATCGCAAGTGGCGTCATCGTTCTTCCGAGCATGTACTGGGCGAGATGCAGCAATTGAACGATGATGGCTACCGATCCATCTATTTGACGGATGACCAGTTTCTGTTGAATCGCAAGCGCATCGGCGCAATCTGCCAAGGCATCATAGACCGCAAACTGGAGTTCAAGTGGGGCTGCGAAGGCCGAGTCGATTCGGTCGCCACCGACCAGTTTCCCATCATGGCCAAGGCCAACTGTAACTTTCTCGCCTTTGGAGTTGAGGCAGGCACCCAGAAGGTGCTCGACCGCCTCAAGAAGATGCAGACGCTGGAGCAGGTCGAGCATGCAGTGAGTGAAGGCAAACGCTGCGGGATAGAAACCATCCACGGTTTTTTTATGATTGGTTCGCCGGAAGAAACCAGGGAAGAGATTCTGGAGAGTTTTCGTTTTGCAGCCCGGCTCAAGCTGGATACGTTCGGTTTCAATCGCCTCTGTGTCTACCGTGGCACCCCCCTGTGGCGGGATTATGTCGAGCGAGGGATTATCGACGATGTGCGCGACTGGAAAAAGTGGTTCAAGTGCTCGGACATCGATCCGGACATCCTTAGCGGCAAGGTGCTGAATCAGGCCAGACAGAAGGGATACGTCCTGTTATTCGCCAACAGGATTTTCCTGCGCCCCTTCCAGACCATCAAACTGCTGCGCAGGTTTGGCCGGTACATGAAAAAAGCGGATATTATGAAATTGCTCTGGAGTCCCTTCCGCAAGCGGACCCTCACGCTCAAACCTTCGCTGCCTGCGCCTATGATTGACCTGGGACTGACCGTTCCAGTCCGTGAAGTAGTAGTAAACAAGGCGTGAGTTTCAGGGCATGAGCAAATGTTGTTGATACTGATCCCAGCGGCATCAATAGGATGATACCGCAGCATCACCAAATACGGATACGCGATTTCGGGGATTTGTACATGCCATCGCCGGGTTGGGTAGCAAATGAATTATGGAAGCCGTCGCAATTAACAGCCGCACCGTTGGTGCGAAATTTTTCAGGCGAGTGCGGATCGGTTAGCAGCAACTGCAGTGTTTGCGCATCGCGTCGCTTGGCGTTCCAACTTTGGGCGTAGGAAATAAAAAAACGTTGGTTGCCGGTAAATCCATCCATAACCGGCGCTGATTGCCCATGCAGGGACAGTTGGTAAGCCTTGAAGGCGATTTGCAGACCGGAGACATCAGCAATATTTTCTCCAAGCGTTAACTGGCCATTCACATGGTGACCTGAAATCGGCTGATAGTGATTGTATTGCGAAACCAGGCGCGAGGTAAGTTGGTTAAAGGCCTTACGATCAGACGGTTTCCACCAATTATTCATATTGCCGTTTTTGTCATATAAACTGCCTTGGTCATCAAATCCATGACTGATTTCGTGGCCGATTGTCGCCCCAGTGGCTCCATAGTTGGCGGCATCGTCAGCATCAGGGTCAAAATAGGGGGGTTGTAACGCGGCTGCGGGAAAGACGATTTCGTTCAATTGAGGTTCGTAATACGCGTTAACAGTTTGCGGGGTCATCGACCATTCCGTGCGATCCACTTCGGCTCCAATGCGTACAATATTGCGCCGGTATTCGAATATGGCGCCACGCTTCAGATTTCCGACCAAATCATCAGACTTGACTACGAGCGCACTATAATCACGCCACTTATCCGGATAACCTATTTTGATGCCATATTTATCCAGCTTCTCATGTGCACGCATCTTGGTTGCCGGACTCATCCAACGTAATTGATCAATACTAGTAGCGTAAGCGATCATAATGTTCTTAACCAGTTCAAGCATGCGGGCCTTGCTGTCCGGCGGAAAGTACTTGGCGACATAGAGCCGTCCAACTGCCTCACCCAAGTTTTCATTGATTGCATGTACTGCTCGTTTCCATCGCGGCTCTTGTTTTTTTTGACCGGACAGTTCGAGATCATGGAAAGCAAAGCTTGCCTTTACGAACGGATCGGGAAGTGCGTCGGCAAAGGTATCCAACAAATGTGCAGTCAAGTAGTCGCGCCAAACAGGTATGGGTGTGCCGGTTAAAATCTTGGCCAAAGCTTTGGCATAAGAAGGTTGTTGCAAAATAACTGTGCTCATGCCGTCTTTTACACCCGCCTCAGACAGAAGTAGAGCCCACGGAAAGTTTTTGGCAAGTTTTGAGAGCTTTTGCCGGTCCAGCTTGTTATATGTGGCTTTATCGTCACGGTTTTTAACCTCAGTCCATTGCACCTTTGCCAGCCTGGTTTCCAATGTCAAAACCGCTTGCGCGCGTTGTGCCGAATCAAATTGGCCATTGAGTACAAACAACGCTGTCAAATATGCCAAATAGGCTTTACGCGCATGAAGTAAGTGTGGGTCATTGTTGATGTAATAGTCCCGATTCGGCAAACCAAGGCCGGATTGGGAAATGTAGAGCGCATAATGCGCCGAATCTTTCGCATCAAGCGCCACGCTTAATAACAAGGGATTCTGAACGCCGATTTGCTGCAGCCTGCCAAATTCACCTGCCACAGCCTGGATCGTTTGAAGTGACGCAATCTCCGACAACTCCTGCCTGAGCGGACTCATTCCGAGTTTCTCCACCGTTGATTCATCCATGTAACCGGCGTAAAAATCACTCAACCTCTGAGCATCTGCATCACTTGGATTATCCAACAATGCTCGACGGGATAACTCGCGCACCCGCTCCAACGTCTGTTCGTTAAGTTCCTCGTCGACACCCCAGCCGGATTTATCGTCGGGGATGGTTGCGGTACGCTGCCACGCGCCATTTGCCGCCATGAACAGGTCATCCTGAAAACGAACGGATGGGTCAAAATTTCTGACGTTCAGTCCTGATGTGGGCGCAGCGAAAGCAATACATGGAACAGATAGTGAAAGGAACAGGATCAGGTTGAATTTCACGTTAAGCTCCATCAATCGGGATGTAGTGTGGCTTTGCTATTCCGATTCTTTTGAAAAATCATGCCCGGCGTTTTCCCCGTAGGGAAATATTCTCCCCTACTTTGCCGGCCAACATTGCAAGTCCCGAAACAGAAAGCCCGATCATGAGCGGTGGCACCGTTGTATCGATGAAACCGGCGGCGATAACTGCAAGAGGCGCCAGGCAGATGGAAATAGCTCCGCCCAGCCGCGACGTTCGCTCACGAAAAAACACAGCGCATAGCAGAGGCAGGAAGAGGGTCGCCCCGCGTAGCCCCATGGACAAAAAGCTCCATCGCATAATTGCCGAGTCGATGTTGGCAATAAGGATTACCAGCGCGGCAAGAACTGCTCCGAACGAGACAAGCCGCATGACGAGGAGTTCGCGGCCTTTTTTTATTGCCAGCCTGGAAAGGATATCGACTTTAATGGTGGTTCCAACTCCCACGGTTAATCCGGCCGCGGTTCCGACTGCGGCGATAAGGAGGGCGGCAAAGGCAATCCCGGCCAAGCCGGGGGGGAAATATTTCAGCAGAAAGACCGGCAGGGCACGGGCGCTCTCCAACTCCGGGTGGAAGTGGCGCATGAAAAGTCCGACAATGATTCCAAAAAATCCCAAGGGAGGAATCAGGGCGGCGCTTATCAGCGCTCCGCGGCGAGCTGCAACGACGTCCCTGGAGGAAAAGACTGCCTGAAGATACGTTTGAGTGGAGACGACGCCAACCAGCATGGAGGTCAGATCGGAAACCCCTTCCTTTATGCCGTAACCAAACAGGCTGAACCAGGGGTAGGCAGGAAATTGCGATGATAACTGATGCCAACCACCCGCCATTTCTACCGCAACTGTTCCCGCGCCTGCCATAGTGAAATAAAGGAGGAGGAGTTTTACGATTCCAAGCGGTCCTGCGCTCCGCATGCCGCCGCCAAGCGCAAAAAGTGATACCAGCACCGACGATATCAAGGCTCCGTTCAAGGCTGAAAGATTAAAGAGTGTGGCAAGGATGGCGCTTGCGGCCATCAATTGGGCTACGATATGGATGAACATTCCCAGTGCGGAAAACAGGCTGGCCACAACCCTGGCCCGTTCACCATGGTAGCGGGAGATAAACTGGGGAATGGTCTCAACCATGCCCCGGCGCAATGTTGGCGCCAGGGCAAGGCCGAGAAAAAGGCAGGCGAGGCCGGAACCAAGGGTAAACCACCATGCGGAAAAACCGTAAAGAAAGGCAAGTTGCACGGTTCCAACGGTAGATGCCCCGCCAACCAGCGTCCCCATGATCCCACCGGCGACGCTCCAACAACCGGATTCCCTTCCCGCGAGGGAGAAATCTTGCGTGGTCCTGACCCGACGAGCGGCACCAAGCGCCAGGGCAGTCATGGCAACGACTACGACGAGGAAGGTGAAGACAAAGTTTGCAGAAACCGAAGCGCCCAGAGTTCACCATCCTCGTGCGTTATTTATTCCAATTGCAAATCAAAGCGTCATCTGCGTTGGCTCGTCTTCGGCTCCTCAACGTACGATACGGTACGCCTTCGTCGCCTCGATCCTCGCCGCCTTGATGTCATCTTTGATTTGAAAACGGAATTATACCACTTCGTGGAGCGATTCCTCCAGGATGGAAAGTCCCCGGTCCAATTGTTCGTCCGTTATGACGAGCGGCATCAGGAATCGGACCACGTTGTGGTGTGTGCCGCATGCAAGTATGATCAATCCTTTATCATAGCAGAGCTTGGTAAGCTTTGTGGTCACATCGCCGGCCGGTTCCTTGGATTCTCTGTCTTTAACCAATTCCATGGCCAACATGGGGCCTTTACCACGCACTTCGCCAATAATCTCAAATTTTTCCATCAGGGCATCGAACCTGCCGCGGAGTTTTGCCCCCAGTGCTTCCGCCTGCTTCAAAAGGCCATCTTCAAGAAATATTTCCAAAACCGCAAGAGCCGCTTTACAGGAAATTGGATTGCCGCCGTAGGTGCCACCTAAACCGCCCGGATGAGGAAGGTTCATAATCTCGGCACGACCGGTTATGGCGCTTAACGGCATTCCTCCGGCAAGGCTCTTTGCCGTTGTAATAATGTCCGGTTCAATCCCCCAATGATCAATGGCGAACAGCTTGCCGGTTCTCCCCATTCCACTCTGGATCTCGTCGATAATCAGCAGAATACCGTATTTTTTACAAATTCCGTGCAGTTTGGCAAAGTATTCGTCCGGAGGGGTGATGAAGCCTCCTTCTCCCTGGATCGGTTCGGCAATAATGGCTGCGGTTTGTTCCGCGGCGACGTAATTGCAGAAAAATTCCTCCAGAAAGTCGTCGGCACAGACGGCTTTGCAGCCGGGATGTTTCAGGCCGTAGGGGCAACGATAACAATATGCGGACGGTATCCGGTAGATCTCGGGGGCAAATGGCCCGAACCCTAATTTGTAGGGCTTGACCTTGCTGGTCAATGTCATGGTCATAAGGGTGCGGCCATGGAAGCCGTGCTCAAGAGCGATTATTGCAGGGCGTTTGGTGGCATATCGGGCTATTTTGAGGGCATTTTCAACCGCTTCGGCTCCGGAATTTGCAAACATGGTCAGTTTGGCAAAATCGCCGGGCGCCAGATCGTTAAGCTTTGAAGCCAATTCGATGTAGGATTCATAAGGAGCTACGTTAAAGCAGGTGTGGATGAGTTTCTCCGCTTGGTCCTTTATTGCAGCTACGACTTTCGGATGGCAGTGCCCTACGTTATTCACTCCTATTCCCCCGGCAAAGTCGATCAGTTCGCGCCCATCGGCGTCGACCATGATGGCGCCGAATGCCTTGGTTATGAATGCCGGATTCAAAAGTGAGATACCTTGTGGGATCTGCTTAGTGCGAAGCTCCATCAGTTGTTCGTTGCGAGTTGTCATGGAATCATGCCCCTTGGAAAAGTTATATTCTCGTACCGTGCCTTATCCGCACTCTGGGGTTGATAGCACTACAAAGACCATACCAAGGGAGATGCAGGGAGTCATTAAAAGCTACAATGTAATAATTCAAGCCAGTTATACTTTTTGCCACGGAATTCGCGAGTTGCGGATTACAAATCAATGCGGATTCCAACATGCATTATTGATGCAAATGTGCATTGCTATTTTGTGAAGTCTTTTCCCGTGTAATCATGTTGTGGCAAGCAGAATAAATTTATGTTAAGTGCGATTAAAATTATATGTATTCGTTATTTTTTCATTATTGCATCAGAGGGGAACGATAGCAGGACACGAATGATGCGCTATTGCATCCTGTGGTGCGGCGGTGGAGCATCGAATATCCGTTGTAAACATTATTTCCATACGTTTTGAGCCCTTTGGCATGCCTCATGCTTTGTAAACACGCGGCGTCCAGCAAAAAGGGATTACTATAGGCACGACTGCACCCTTAATTATGGAAGGCTTCAAGGCAAGACAGCGGTGGTCATGCCGAGCAGTCGGCCCCGGTTTCGGCATTTATCAGGTTGGGCGGATACTATCGCGATAAACCCGGTAGCACGGGTTGACAAAGAGAGGATACTTCATGAGTAGAAACGTAGAACTGGCACGTAGCGAAGCAAAGCGGATGATCGAACTACTGCTGACACCGGAAGACCAGGTGTCTGCAGCGGACAAAGAGCGTATCGGCCTGGAAACGGTCGAGAACTTTGCCAATCACATAAACAAAGGTTGGCTCAAGTACCGCAAGTCCATGACCGAGGCCGGAGACTTCGCCTCGGTGGAGTGGACCGGTCAGGGGTCGATCCTTACGGATACACGGGGCCGCGAATTCATTGATGTCCTGGGCGGCTTCGGTCTTTATTCCGCCGGGATCCGCCACCCGAAGATCGTTGCCGCGGCAAAAGCCCAACTCGACCGCAGCCCGCAATACAGCCAGGAAATGCTCGATCCGCTCAGGGCGCATCTGGGGAAGGTATTGGCAAGCCTTCTGCCGGGCGATATCCAGTACGGCTTCTTTATCAACAGCGGTACCGAAGCGGTCGATGGCGCCATGAAACTGGCCAAGCTGCATACCGGGAAATCCGGGTTCATCGCCACTGAAAAAGCGTTCCATGGCAAGACGCTGGGGCCGCTTACCCTGATGGGTAAATCCACCTATCGCGAACCGCTTTTGCCGCTTTTGGCAAACGTCCGCCACGTACCGTTCGGCAATGCCGATGCCGTGGAACAGGCACTGGCTACCGCGAAGCAGGTTGGTGACGGTATTGCAGCCATGATTGCCGAACCGATTCAGGGCGAGGCCGGCGGTATCATTCCTCCGGATGATTACTGGCCGCGTCTCCGTCAGATCTGCGACAAATACGGCGTGTTGCTGATCGCCGACGAAGTCCAGACAGGCCTTGGCCGGACCGGCACCCTGTTTGGCGTCGACCACTGGAACGTGGCGCCTGATATCATCTGCCTGGGCAAGGCGCTCGGCGGCGGTGTTATACCCTGTTCCGGGTTCTTCTCCACGGCGAAAATCTGGGAATGCATGGAGCCGAACCCCTTCATGCATTCCACGACTACCGGCGGCAACCCGATTGCCTGCGCCGCAGCTCTCGCTTACATTGACGTCATGCTTGGGGAAGATCTGCCCGGTCAGGCAAAAGCCAAGGGAGAGTACATCCTCCCGAAACTGCAGGCATTGCAGGCGAAGTACCCCGGCGCGATCGCGGAAGTGCGCGGCAAGGGGCTTCTCATCGGCATCGATTTCACCAGCGACGAATTAGGCTGGCAGTTCGCGTCGGGAATGTTCTCACGCCGGGTGCTGACGGCCGGCACGTTCAATAACGCCCGGACGATCCGGATCGAACCGGCATTGAACATCAGCTATGAGCTGATCGATGAAATGCTGAAGCGGCTTGAGGATACGCTTGCTTCGCTGAAGCCGTAATTCAGCGTCTTTTATTATCTTTTTGTAGTTGCAAGCCTCGCGCTGCCAATGAAGCCGGCGTCATTCATTAAAAACAGTGCGCCGGCTTTTTTCCAACTGAGTGGCTTTTTTAGATCGATGTTCTATAAATAGCTATTTCGGGAGTGAAATAAGTCAAAACAACAAAGGGGGGTAGTTATGAAAAAAAGATTTTCACTGGTATCGGTAGTCGTGACGGCGTTGCTTGCTCTCTCTGTTTCATCAGCCCTGGCAGCTGCGCCTCCGGCGCCGGCAGAGGACCATCAGGAGTTGGGCGGGTGTTGCGGTTGCCCGCCGGATCCGATTGTTACCGGCGACGTTTACGTTGGTCCCATGAACAAATACGTTTTCCGTGGAAATGACTTAAGCTTTAACCAATGGGTCACCCAGGGGGGGGTTGACCTGACCTACAGACAGTGGACCCTCAGCTACTGGACCAATTACCAAGCTCGTAATTCAGCTCGTAGTCTGGTATCAGCTGGGACAGCTCCCAACAGAGGAATTTCAGAAAACGACATTTATATCAATTATGTTTATAATCCGTGGTGGAGTCCGACCAAAACGGACGGCACTTCGTATCTGCAATTCAACGTAGGCAACAACCTTTATGATTATGAAAATGTGACAACCAATGAACTTTATCTGAAAGCAACGCTGCAAATGATGGAACTGCTTAATCCAACGTTTCAAGTTTATTGGGACTGGGACAAATCGACCCGGGCCGGTTTGTACTACACGGCATCGGTTTCTTACAAATATGATATTGAAAGAAATTTTCTTGATGCAACAGCAGGAGCACTGGTCAGCTATAATCAGAGGAACTGGAATGCCGCTACCAACCCCAACTCTAATGACCCGCGCGATGGTGCGTACAACGCTTTCCACGACTATGAACTGACTGCCGGAGTGGATTGGATGGTAAATGGCCATGTTACCATCACCCCTTCCTACCAGTTTTCCGACGCGCTTTCCCGGACAGCCCACGATCTTGGGGGGATCAGGGCGCAGCACAACTTCGGCATAAAGGCCCAGTTCTCATTTTAACCGCCGAGGGGGAATCCCCTTGCCGGGCAAAGCACAACGCGCGACCGCCCAATGGCACCATTTCAAAATCATCTTAGCTGGGGTGCAATGTGAAAACAGAGAATAAGAAGAATCTTATCATTCAAGACGTGGAAAAATCTTTCGATAGTGTGCACGTCCTGAAAAAAGTGAACCAGGTAATCAATTCAGGGGAGTTCTTTACCCTGCTTGGGCCATCGGGGTGTGGCAAAACAACACTATTGCGCATCATTGCCGGGCTGGAAATACCCACAAGCGGCAAAATTATTCTTGGCAATGAAGACATCACCCCTCTGCCCGCTTCCAAGCGGCAAATAAATATGGTGTTTCAGAGCTATGCACTTTTCCCCCACTTGACTATTTATGAAAATGTGGCATTCGGGCTGCGCTCCCGCAAGATTAATCCTGATGAGATCAAACGCCGGGTTGAGAATGGACTTGAGATGCTGGTGCTCGGCGAGATGAGAGACCGCCTTCCCAGTCAGCTTTCAGGTGGGCAGAAGCAGCGGGTCGCGTTAGCTCGTGCGTTGGTCAACGAACCGGACATTTTATTGTTGGATGAGCCGATGTCCGCTCTGGATGCAAAGCTTCGCGCACAGGTTCAGGAGGACTTGCGCAATCTCCAGCGGAAATTGGGAACAACCTTTATCCTGGTCACGCATGATCAAAACGAAGCACTCGTCTGCAGCGACCGGATAGCTGTCATGGATAATGGTCACATTGTCCAGTGCGGATCCCCGGAAGAAGTTTATGACTATCCATGCAGCAAGTATGTCGCAGAATTTCTCGGGGCGGCCAACATGATTACGGCAAAACGTGCGGAGGGGGGCGTCGATACAGAGTTTGGCTTCTTTTATTTGGACCGGATGCCGGACTGGAACGAGGGTTTGATCACCATTCGTCCTGAATGGATCAAAATCAGTGAAACGAAGCCTGAGAGAAATGGTTTGTATGCGACAGTCGATGACAGTGTCTACCGGGGAACCAACTTTGACTTGCTTCTTTCACCGGGTAACCTGCGTGTCAGGACGTCATCCTACAAACACTTTCAGCCCGGTGACAAAATCTGGCTGGAATTAACGGCGAGTGACTTGGTTGCATTGGGGGAATGATATGAAAGATAATCGTATCTTATGGCGTGGCGAATTAACGACCCGGAGAACCTTGTATAAAAGAGGCTTTGGGTATCTTTCGTCCGGTTTTCTCTGGCTTATGATATTCCTGCTGGTGCCAAGTATCCTATTTATTGCCGTAAGTTTTGCCACTCGAGGTGAATGGGGCGACCTTGTTTGGAAGTTTACTTGGGAAAACTACCAGAGATTTTTTGGGTTCGGGTACTTCGGGTGGGCGCCGGATACCTTGCTGATAATGTTACGCTCCATAATCGTCGGCTTTGTTACGACACTCATTTCGGTTATTTTCTCATATCCACTCAGCTTTTTTATCGCGTCCCGCCCGCCCAGAAGCCGATATTTTTGGCTTACGGTGGTCATTATCCCTTTCTGGACCAACATGGTGATCAGGACGTATGCTTGGTTTTACCTCTTGGACCCGGCTCTCCCCTTGGCTAAGCTGGCGGCTTTCTTTGGAATAATTCCGGAAGGAATGCCTCTGTACCCGAATGAGTTCGCTGTCTATCTGGGTATGGTATCGGTTTTCCTCCCCTTTGTTACCTTGCCGCTCTACTCAAGCGTGGAAAAACTCGACTGGTCACTTGTTGAGGCGGCCCAGGATCTCTATTCGTCACGAATCAGGGTTTTCATGCAGGCCATATTGCCCCAAACAATTCCGGGGCTTGGCGTAGGCATCATTCTCACGTTCGTTCCCGCCATGGCCACTTTCGTGGTGCCTGATCTTCTTGGAGGGGCCAAGTACATGTTAATCGGCAACCTGATCCAGCAGCAATTCGATTCCAGCCGTGACTGGCCGTATGGCGCTGCTGTGAGTATGGGGCTTATGGTGCTGACAATGATCAGTCTCCAGATCTATACCCGTGGCGGGAAGGAGATCGAAATCCTATGAAAAAAAAGCAACCCGTAATCAAGGCCCTGGCTCTTTTTACCATTTGGTTTCTCTATGTCCCTTTGTTAGGCGTCGCCGTCTGTTCATTCAATTCGGCAAAGGATGGCTTTATTTGGAAGGGCTTTACGCTTCAGTGGTACGTAAAACTGTTCTCCAACGACTGGATTCTCACCTGTGCCTGGAATACCCTCGTCCTCGCACTAGTTTCCACGGCTATCGCCACGGTAATGGGGACCGTTCTGGCATACGGCATGAACCGTTTTCCCTGGGGCCGGAAAACCAATTCATTTTTGAACATGATATTGAATATTCCGATTGTCATTCCGGATATTATTATGGCCGGTGCACTGGTTGTCGTCTTTTCGCTTATGAGAATCTTTTCTGACATTTTCAGGATGGGCATGATCGATATGATCATCGGCCATGTTACCTTCCAACTCGCCTTTGTTGCCCTTGTAGTGCGCAGCCGTCTCACACTGATCGGCTCTGATGTCGAAGAGGCTGCCAGAGACCTTTTTGCCGACAATTGGTACCTCATGCGCAAAGTGATGATTCCGCTTATGATGCCCGGCATCGTTGCAGGAGCGATGCTCGCCTTTACCCTCTCCCTGGATGATTTCGTGATCAGTTTTTTTCTGGCAGGACCTGACTCCCAGACTCTGCCGCTCTACATCTATGCTGCGGTGCGCAGAGGAGTTACACCACAGATTCATGCCCTTTCCACGCTGGTTGTTTTTGTGACAGTCTTGTTGGTAATCGGTATTGAGCGATTGTCAAAGAAAAATGAAGTTTCCTTAACTGAATAATTCATTCCTGTAATTATCCGGACAAATCAGTACTACAAAGGAGAAAGACATGAAAAAAACTGTTCTGATAGTAATGTTGTTGCTTTCAGCGTTTGCCCGAACCGTATTTGCAAATGACAAAGAAGTGAGAATATTTATTTGGTCAGAATATATGGATGAATTCAAAATGAGGGATCAATTCAAGAAAGCTTACGGTATTAATGCCAAAATTGACATCTATGAGAATAACGAAGAGATGCTTGCCAAGCTTATGGCCGGCGGGGTAAGTGAATATGACATCATCGTGCCGTCGGATTACGTTATTCCAAGCCTGATCAGAAACAAACTGATTCAGCCGCTGAATAAGGCCAAGATTCCAAATCTCAAGAATATCATGCCCATGTTTGCCAAGACCACCTACGATCCGGGAGGCGACTACGTAGCGGCATATCAGTGGGGTACGGTTGGCCTGATGTACAACAGAAAGAAGATCAGCGATGCCGACGCAAAGTCCTGGGCAGTACTTTTTGATCCGAAGAAACAAAAAGGAACATTCTGGTTGATGGATTCCGTGCGGGATACGATGGCCATGGCCAATATGTATCTGGGCTTTGATATGAACACCACGAATCCGGCTCAAATAAAAAAATCGGCCGAATTATTGACCCAAGTGAAGCACAGCAGGTACTGCCGCGGTTTTAAACCGGGTGTTGGCGCGAAAAACGATGTCGATGCCAACCAGGCTGACATGGCGATTGTCTATAACGGCGATGGCATGAGAGCGGTCATCGCGGACAAAAAACGTCTCGGATTTACGATACCCAAGGAGGGTGGAGAAATTTGGTGCGATTTCATGGCCATTCCTGCGAAGGCTCCAAATGTTGAGAACGCCTACAAATGGATCAACTTTGTTTTGGATGCCAAAATAGGTGCACAGGTTTCAAACTATAACCGTTATGCCACTCCCAATCAAGCCTCCGTAAAATATATCATACCGATGGACCTGAAGTCTGATGAGATCTATCCAGGGCCTGAGACTATGAAAAGGTTGCACTACACCAAAGATTTGGGATCTGTCAACAAGATCGTCGATGAAGCCTGGACGAGTGTAAAATCACACTGAGATTTTCGTTACGTTAAATTACGGTTTACATTGAACAACAGCTCCTGTCTCGTAATAGTAAGGCTTGATTAGTGCCGACATTATTTCGGGACAGGAGTTGAGGTCGAGCACTATTTTATATAGACAGTGTCGTGATGCTGCGCATTTCGAAATACTTCGTAAAAGGGTATATTATGAAAAAAGTTGTTATTATTGGCGTCGGAGCCCAAGGCAGTACCATTGCCAAACACCTTAACGAACACGCCCAGGTATCGGAGATTATTTGCGCCGACTACGACTATGAGTTGGCCGACAGGTTAAGCAAGTCCCTCGCAAAGGCAACGGCGGTGCAGGTCGACGCCAGGGATGTGGCCGGCATCGTAAAGATGGCCGAAGGGTGCGACTTCATCTTCAACGGGTTGCCCCTAGAATTCAACGTGAATGTCATGGAGGCCGCGTTGACAGTGAATGCCGGGTATATGGATTTATCCGGCCCGATGGAAGAGATCGGCTTCGTGGAAAGTTACAAGTGGCTCATGTCCGAGTGGCATGAGCGGTTCAGGGATAAAAACCTTCTTGCCCTTGTCGGCTGCGGGATAGCCCCCGGCCTGGCCAACGTGTTGGTGAGGGAATCCGTGGAAAAAGTCGATACCTGCGACTTTATCGGCATCTATTTTTACGACGGATTCCTCTCAAAAAGGTTCATCCCGTTCTGGTGGTCTCCCGAGGTTGCCCTGGGAGATATGGCGTACAAAACGTTTCGCTATGAACATGGTGAATTTGTTACCGATGTACCTTTCAGCAGGCCCACAATGATGAAGTTTGTCGGCGTGGATAAAGAAATCCGCATGGTGGACCATGAACATGACGAACCGGTTACCATGGGACTGTTGGCGGAAACCGTCCTGAAAGGGGCAAAAGATATTGAATTCAAATATGGCGGCCCTCAGGTTGAACTTGCGGAATCACTGTACAAACTGGGCCTGCTTTCGAAAGAACCGGTAGACGTCAAAGGCTGCTCCGTGGCTCCCTTCGACGTGCTGATGCGCAAGATTCCGCGTGCACCAAGGTTTGAAAATGAAATCCAGGAAATTATCGATGAGGGGATCATTCAGGAGGAAGGCGCCTTCCTGGTGCGCACCAAAGGCATGAAAGACGGAAAGCCGGTGCAGATCGATTGTTATACGAATTTCCCCGGCCTGGCGGAGTCTTTCGCCAAAGCCGGAATAACTCACGAATCTTACTCTACCGGGCAATGCGCTGCGGTCTTCTCCACCATGATGGTGGCAGGCCTGTTCAAGGAGACCGGCATCTATGTCCCCGAGCAGCTCGATGCCTCGTGCCGGAGCTACGTGCTTGAAGAACTCGCCAAGCTGGACATTACCGTCGACGAATACGTAACCTCCGGGTAATGACGCCAAGAATTACTTGACTACCCGGCATGTCCGGATCTCGTTGTCACCGGAAAATTCCGAATAGCAGGAGGATCCCCCCGTGTCAGGTTGTCGGGCTGGTCATGAGTAAAGGCCGAATTTGTTCCTTCGGCGGCACATCAGTGGAGACAGTGTGGGAACCCTGAACTTTAAAGCCTTTTCCCTTAACGGTGAGCTCGACCTTAACGAGCTGGCTGCCAGCCTTGGCATTTCAAAACGGTATCGCTGGGAAGAGCCGATGGTGCTCAACCCGATAACGTACACAGCATTGGAGAATCCTGAAAAAGAACACCTCATGGTTTATTTGTACTTCTTCGGCGGCATTGTGTTTGTCAACTGTTCCGAAGATATCATCAGCAGGCTCTTCAGCGCACTGACCAAGGTATGCGACCCGTTTCGAAAAACCCCGCAACTTCGTTACACTGACGATTATGCGCTGAAGCAGGGAGAAACCGAAAAGCCCGTCATTACCAACGATTATGCCGTAATGCCGGTTTTGGAACAGGTATTTGTCGATATCATCTGCTTCGTTATCGCCAAGTCGGTGGCGTTGCACCAGATTGAAGACAAGATCGACAACGTTCTGGACGAGATCGAGGAGCTTATCGAGCAACTGAAACTCGGCAAGCTGGGTATTACGGACGGGAAGCTGGCACGGCTTGCCGCGTCCATCCTTACGTTCAAGTATGCTTCCATTTCGGAAATAATGGTGTTGGACAAGCCCGAGGTGACCTGGGACAACACGGAAGCCGACCAGCTCTATAAAACCATGGCAAACCTGTTTGAATTGTCGCAACGGTTCCAGGAGATCAAACACAAGTCGGAGACGTTGATGGATGTGCTGGACGTGTTCACCGGCCTGTCCCATGCACAGCGTTCCACACGGCTTGAGTGGACAATTATCGCTCTGATTATTTTCGAAATCCTGTTATCTTTGTTCCGGAAGTGACAATATCGTCACTACCCGTTCTCTGGCAGGTGCTCCGATAAAAACCCGCAGTCGCCTCGTGCCGGCCAGGATACTTGTCATGAATTTTATTTTTTACGGTCTTTGCTCAGCTTTCTGTTGGGGTACGAGCGACTTCGCCGGCGGGCTCGCCAGCCGACGCATCCCGGCGCTTTTGGTGACGCTGCTCACGAATGTGTGCGGTCTCGTCTGCCTCGTTCCGGTGGTATTTGTCATGCACGAGCAGGCTGTTTCGCTGTCTTCATGGACATGGTGCATGATGGCGGGGGCTGTCGACTCTGTTGCATTGGTAATTCTCTATGCCGCCCTGGCCAAGGGGCATCTGCTGGCAGCGCCGCTTACTGCGCTGACAGCCTCGGTGTTGCCTGTTGTAGTCGGCATTGCGACCGATGGTTTGCCAAGGCCGGCCATAGTGACCGGGCTCGCGCTTGCGTTAATCGCGGTGTTGTTATTGTCCCGGAACGGCAAACAGGGGGGGCATGCAGCGCTCGGCCTTTCGTTTCTTTCCGGCGTTTTGACAGGGCTCTTTCTGATTATGATGCATAAAGGGACTCCGGATGGGCTTGTCTGGCCTTTGGTCGCCACCCGGACCGGAGCGCTCACCGTATTGCTCCCGCTTTTTGCGATGGCACGCCGACCGGGTCACCGGGATGGTTTCCCCGGCCTTCTCCTGGCCTTGATCGTTGTGTTCGAAATAAGCGGCACCATCTGTTATGTGCTCTCCGGACAAACGGGCCGAATGGATGTGGCTGCCGTACTCAGTTCTCTCTATCCGGGTATGACGGTTTTTCTTTCCTTTTTGCTGTTTCGGGAAAAGATCATGAAGACCCAGGCGGCGGGGGTCTTGGTCGCGCTGGTAGCCATCATGTTTATGACAGGGGCCTGATGGAGTCAAACGACGAAACAGGCATAATGCCGTACCTGGCACGGGAACCCCCTATAATTTCACCTCGTTAAATTCCATGTCGCGGAGATCTATACAGAGTTTACGGCCTCGGACCAGTTCCCCTTCCCCCAGGATGATCTTGCATGCCTCAGCCACTTCGAGGCCGGCGACAACTGAGGATACGAAGGCGGGAATCCCCAATTTCCATTCCACGCCGCTTTCCTCCGGCCGGTTGCCGTAGATCAATTGAAGCGATTTCTCACCGGGGAACTGGGTCAAAATATGGCCGTACCAGCCGGCAACCGCCCCGTGAACCAGGGGCACTTTCAAGGATTCACATAATTCCGCAAGCTCCAGCCTGGAGGGTATATTGTCCAAAGCATCAATGACAATATGTGTTCCCTGAAGCATGCCATGGCCATTCGCTATGGTCAGCCGGTGGGGAAATACGGTTACTTCCACCGATGGGTTAAGTTCGTTGATCCGCTCCCTGACGACATCGACCTTTGCTCGCCCCAGGTTGCGGGGACTTGAGAGTGATTGCCGGTTCAGGTTGCCTTCTTCAAATACATCGGGGTCTATTGCCACTATTTTACCGATGCCGAGTCTGGCGAGTTGTTCCAGAATGTGACCGCCGAGTCCGCCGCAACCGACAACGGCAACATTGCTGCGAAATAGTTTCAATTGGCCCGCAGTCGATATCATCTGTCTGTTCCGTTGATAACGCGCGGGGAGCAGGCCGTTTTGCAGTGCAATCAATTCTACGGTGCGGGTATCAAGGGAGAAGTATGCGGCGGCTTCCACCTGGTCTTTCCAGCCAAGGAGCGCGCCCTGTTTTCGAGCATCGAGAAATCCGAGAATTGATTTCATAATCAACCACCCGAAATGAGCGGAAAAAGAGTAAGTATATCTCCGTCATGCAGTTGCCGGCGTAATGAGGCTCTTTGTCCGTTTATCAGAACGACGCCAAGGGTTTTTTTCGTAATACCCAATTGGGACGCGCCTTCGCTCACACACGTACCCTCTGGATATTCAAGCAGCGCTTCCTTGAACCGGCCGAGTCGATGGCTTGCCCATAGTTTGACAACTACTTTTATCGTGTCTTGTTCAGTCATGTGATATCCATTTTGGCTAGATATGGCATAAAGCTATCGTTATGATAATTATGTGCAGGGCATTACATAATGATGCTCGTATTTGATAATACCTATTTGAATTCAAAGGAAAATACTTATAAGGCTCTTCCCTTGCAATCAAGTACCATGCATCCGGTTCTGAATGAAAAGCAACAAGCATACCATTTCACTCGTGTTCCGTGTCATCCTTCCGCCGGCGGCCGCAGGACACTAAAGATACCTATTGTTGCGGGAGGTTATGCACTACAATCGGTTACATTTTTGATGCATTTTTGCATTGCAGTAACGGCATGGCGCTTTATGGATGGGGGTGAATTTGTGAAAGACAGCTCAAGAAAGGTGTCGCTGTTAGGCAATATAGTGTCAAATTTAGGTTGTAGGTGTTTGATTCGGTATTGCATTTTGGATGTGCTTATGCACTAATAACATAACGTACGTTATGGATGATGCATGGTTCGGTAGCGAAGAGTCATCCTTACACGAGGGTAACTATTTTGACAAGCGACGCCAAAGAACAGAGTCTTGAACCTCGCCACATGAAGCCGGACATGCCGCTTCTCGATGCGTTCAATAATGCCCAATATAATGCCATGGGAGACGGTGTGGTGTCTGTTGATGCCGACGGCATCGTTGTTCTGTCCGACAGGATCAGCAGGGAAAAACTGGATATTTACCCGGGCGGTTCTCTGGAAAAGCAGATCCCGCAGTTATGGGCAAAAATCAAGGATACTCTTTTCGACCGCAAGCCCCGCTTTGAACTTTCCATACAGAAGGGCGACTCCAGCTTTCTCGTCACGGTGAGCCCCATCATCGTGGTTGACCAGGTTGCCGGCGCCATATGTGTCTTTGTGGAAAATACCGATCTCGAGATTATGGCCCGCCAGATACGTTCTTTTCGGGAACTTTCGAAAGAGCTTGTCACGGTTATTGATTCATCCTCGGAAGGGCTGCTGGTCTGTGACGGGGAGGGGGTTATTCTGCGTGTGAATCCGGCTTCGGAGAGGCTCAATGATCTGAAGAAGGAGGATCTGATCGGCCGGAACATCCGTGAACTCGTGGAACAAGGGGTCATCGACCGGACGGTGGTGCTGGAAGTGCTTAATAACAAATCTGTTGTCCACACGTTGCAAAACTGCGCCGGGCATAAACTCATAACCACGGGAGCCCCGGTTTTCGACGATGAAGGGCAAATAATCCGTGTTGTGGTGACGGAGCGGGATATCACCGAGATCGACACCCTCCAGCGCGAACTGGAGGATCAGGAGGCCATCAAAGGCCAGTTTTGGCATCATATGCTGGAACAGCAGCAGGTCGAGCTAGCCTCCCAAACGGTTATCGCCAAGAGCCCCGCCATGATCAAGGTTCTGCGCCAGGCAGTCAAGGTGAGCGCCGCCGATTCCTCGGTGTTGATTTTGGGAGAATCGGGTGTGGGGAAAGGGCTTATTGCCGATTTGATCCATAAGAACTCAGCGAGATCCAATAAGCCGTTGATTAAAATCAATTGCGGGGCTATCCCCGAGTCCCTGATCGAATCCGAGCTGTTCGGCCATGAAAAGGGCGCTTTTACCGGTGCGCAGACCGCCAGACCCGGCTACCTTGAGCTTGCCGACGGGGGGATACTGTTTCTCGACGAAATTGCGGAACTGCCGCTCTCGTCTCAGGTCAAGCTGTTGCGTTTTCTTGAGGATGGCCGTGTCACGCGGTTGGGTGGAAACGCCGGACGGACGATAAACGTGAGAATTCTGGCGGCGACGCACCGCAACCTCGAGAGTATGGTGGCGGAGAAAACGTTCCGGCTCGATCTCTATTACCGTCTTAACGTTGTTCCCCTCTACATACCCTCCCTGAAAGAACGCCAGGATTGCTTGCTGTCGCTGCTTCGGTATTACATCGACTATTTCGGGGCCAAAAACGGCTCACCGAAACGCCTGACCCGGGCGGCGACGGATGCCCTGCTGGCTTACGACTACCCGGGCAATGTGCGTGAACTGATGAATGTTTGCGAACGTTTGATCGTCATGTCCGATACCGAAGTGATCGATCTTCGCGACCTGCCGAAGCAGTTTGCCAGTCATGTCGAAGAGCCCTTGATGCCGACGAATGGCTGGCCGAAGGAGATGACTCTTGTGCAGATACTGGAGAGCGTCGAAAGATCGGTGCTTGTCGGCGCCATAAAAGAGTGCGGCAATCAATACCGGATTGCCGATTCCCTGGGGATAAACCAGTCAACCGTTGCCCGCAAACTGAAAAAATACGGTATCTGCTGATAATGCCGCTTCTTTTCTTTCATTATTGCCGTCAGGAATCTCCATTGATTTGAAACCGGAATAAGAGCCTTTCGAATGATTCTGAAATGCATCAGATAATGCATATCGGTATTAATTCAAGCCTTCTTGCTGTCGCTAAACCTGCAAATCTGATGTACCATCGTTGCCACAATGAAATCAATTCGGGGTGTTTATGTCTTCGGAATGCCCTGCGTATACAGCAGGGGCACTACGGACCTTTGCTGCCGCAGAACAATGGGGGACAAGGGCGGTAACCCGGAGTTATTCCAATTCCAAATCAAAGCGGCATTTTGACGGGGCCTCTGGCCTCCCCCTGCGGGGCGCCTTCGCGGTCCAATTTGCTCCGCAAATTGTGTTGGCTCGTCTTCGGCTCCTCAACGTACTACCAGTACGCCTTCGTCGCCTCAATCCTCGCCGCCTTGATGTCATCTTTGATTTGAAACCGGAATTAAATCACCCTAAAGTCCGGTCAATGCATGATCCCATTGATATCCGGCAATGGCTGGCACAGCTTGTGCTTCATAATGATGCGAACGTTATGGTGAACCGGGTACGGCCGCTCAGCGAGTATCACCCGTAACGATATGATATTTTGCACAAATGGAGTAAATGAATGGTGGTGCATACCGATAGATTCCTGGTACGCAAGGTGATGCAAACAATCATGGCCAACCATGATCTCGCCGGCCATAATCTGGAATGGGTGCGCACCTACTTCCACCCGAATTTTTTCATTACCATGCAGGAAGATGTCGATGTTATTTCCACTCTGGCCGCCGGACTGCAAAACCTGGCATGGAACCGGAGAATGATCCTGGCCGACCGCGACAAACTGCTGATCCTGGCAATTCTTAACAAACCCGGGTCATTGTACGAGACGCTCAGAACCCTCCAGGAGCGTGAGATATCATATGCCCAGTTTGCCGTATCCGAAAGCGCCCTTCCCGGTTCGCCGCACCACCTCGAGATCCAGCGATTTGAATTCGAACGCAAAGCTGCGCACGAGATAGCCCGCTCCCAGCCAACCAGCCTTCCCGCCGGGATCAGGCGAAAGATCGTTTCGGCCCTCAGGCAGGGTTATCCGGGTTTCGACCTTAAGGGTTTGGATACGCTCCTGAGCATTCTCTGGTTGAATAACGAGAACTATGTACGCATCTCGCCGCCCATGCGCGTTGCCCGCATTTTGTGGCTCTACCAGCAGGCCATTCTGAAGGACGGCATATGTCTTGAGGTAGAGGAATCTGAACAGGACGGCGGCAGCGGTGAAGCCCGCCTCATGTTTGCTGTCGGCAACCCTCCCCAGCGGGACTTTCTGCTCCAGGTCTTGGAAATCTTCAATCGTTTGAACGTGAGCGTAAAACGTGCCTACTGCATGATTGTCAACAACGGGATACATCCGTACTTTCTGGGAACCTTCTATGTGACAACGCGTGACGGCAAACGGATAGCCAAGGAATCAGAACTGTTTGAACTGTTGCAGCAGGAACTTTTTTCGACCCAGATCCTCTCCACGGCATCGGCCTCCTATAAGGAACTGGTGGTAAAAGATATCATGAGCAGCGAAGATGCCATGCTGGTCGATGCCTTTATCGGCTTCTGCCACACCAATCTGGCGCATACGCTCCCGGAAGCCTTCGATCTGGAAGGTATCATGAGGGCGTTTCATAACCATCCCGGCATTGCAATGCAAACCGTCAGCCTTTTCAAGGCGCGCTTCGACCCGCGGATGCGGGACCGCGCGGCTTTGTATGAAGGGCTTCTGGAGGAAACGACAAAGATCATCGACAGCTACAATACCGGCCATCATTTCCTCGACGAGTTCCGCCGCACGATATTTCGTTGTGCGCTTATATTGATAAAACATACCTTGAAAACGAATTATTTTGTCCTGGAAAAGCAGGCGCTGGCCTTTCGAATCGATCCTGCCTATCTCGATGAACTTGATAGCCGGTTCACGTCCGACTTGCCGCCGGACCGGCCTTTCCGGATTACGTACTTCTACGGGCGGTACGGCCTGGGGTATCACATCGGATTTTCGGACATCGCCCGTGGCGGTTGGAGGACATTAATTACTAATGGGCGGGATGACTATGTCACCTGTGCAAACACGATTTTCCGCGAGAATTACGTTTTAGCCCACACCCAGCACCTGAAAAACAAGGATATTTACGAGGGCGGCTCGAAAATGGTAGTAGTGCTCGACGCGGCGGGCGTGAACGACAGGGAACATCGTACCCAGCGTCTCCACAAGCTCCAGTACGGCCTGATAAACGCTTTTCTCGATATTTTCGTCACCGACAAGGGGCAGGCAAAAGACCCCAGGGTTGTCGATTATTACCGCGAAGACGAGCCTATTGAGCTTGGACCGGACGAAAATATGCATGACACCATGGTCGAGCTCGTTGCAGCGCAGTCGGTAAAACGCGGCTACCTGCTCGGTATCGGTATAATGTCCAGCAAGAAGGTTGGTATTAACCACAAGGAATTCGGCGTCACTTCCACTGGAGTGGTGAAATTTGCTGAAATCACCATGGCCGAGTTGGGAATCGATATTCATCGGGAGCCATTCTCCGTAAAGTTCACCGGGGGCCCGAATGGCGATGTGGCGGGCAATGCCATGAGGTTGTTGCTGGAGAGGTGTCCTCATGTTGCGGTTAAGCTCGTCGTAGACGGTACGGGTGCGTTGTACGATCCATCGGGAGCTGATCGTGAAGCGCTTTCACGTGTCGTCCTCCGGGCGGATATCGATGCCTTTGTCCCGGAGGCGCTCCATCCCGGCGGTTCCATCATCTACCGTACTACGACGCGCCGCGAGGGTATGCGCACGCTGTTCCGGAAGGTGATTCGAACCGCGACCGGGCTTGAGGAACTGTGGGTCTCCAATGACGAGTTTTATCGCGAGTACGACAACCTCATTTTCAAGGTGCCGACAGATCTTTTTATCCCGGCGGGAGGTCGGCCGGAAACGGTAACCATCGACAATTACGCCAGATTTTTTGATGAAACGGGAGTGGCGACAACCCGGGCAATTGTCGAAGGGGCCAATTCATTCATAACGCCCGCCGCCCGCAGCGAATTGCAAAGAAAGGGGGTCGTGATCATGCGCGACGCCTCTGCGAACAAATGTGGCGTCATCTCCTCTTCGTACGAAATAATCGCCAATCTGCTGCTCAGCGAGAAAGAGTTTCTCGACCAGAAAGACCGATATGTGGGTGACGTCATCGATATTTTGAATAAACGTGCCGAAGACGAGGCCAGACTGATTTTCCGCCGCCATCGGGAGGGGAGGGGGAATCGGCTCTTTACCGAAATCTCCGACGCCATCAGTGCCGAGATAAATGGACACTATGCCCGGTTATTTGATTTTTTTCAAAAAAACCCCCATCTCTGCTCCCGGCCTATCTATCGAAAAGCGATCTCCAGCCATCTGCCGAGGCTGTTGAACAATGACCCCAGCTTCCGGGGTCGGGTCAACAGACTGCCGGCCAAGTATAAATATGCCATACTTTCCAGCGAGATCGCTTCGTCCATGGTGTACCATGAAAATCAGCAAGATAGTTATCAGGAGACGGTCGAGAGCCACTTGAAAAAAATGTACGCCCCGAGGCAGAAACAGAAATGAGAGGCACCCTCACTACATAGTTGCCGCACTTCACGTTCGAACGGATAGGGTCCTGCCGCTGTCGAGCAGGGCGTTTAGCAAATAAACGGAGGATAACACCATGATCACATTGAAGGACCAGAATCTTTTCCGCCAGCAATGCTTCATCAACGGAGTGTGGAGCAGTACCGCAGACGGTAGTACCATCGCGGTCAATAATCCGGCAACGGGAGAGATTATCGGCACCGTTCCGAAGATGGGAGCATCCGAGACCCACAGCGCCATCGATGCGGCAAACGAGGCATATCCTGCCTGGCGCGCCAAGACCGCTGCGGAACGATCGGCAATTTTGCGGCGCTGGTTCGAGTTGATGCTCGAAAACCAGGAGGATCTTGCCGTCCTGATGACCGCCGAACAGGGGAAACCTTTGGCCGAATCGCGCGGCGAGATTGCCTATGCCGCTTCATTTATCGAGTGGTTTGCCGAAGAGGGCAAACGCGTCTATGGGGATACCATACCGACGTTTCAGAAGGACAAACGGATTGTCGTCATCAAGGAACCCATTGGGGTCTGCGCCGCCATAACACCATGGAATTTCCCGGCTGCGATGATTACCCGCAAGGCCGGCCCGGCATTGGCTGTCGGGTGCACCATGGTCCTGAAACCAGCGAGTCTGACGCCCTATTCCGCTCTTGCGCTCGCCGTTCTGGCCGAGCGAGCCGGAATACCGGCCGGTGTTTTTAACGTAATTACCGGCGCGTCGGGAGCCATAGGCGGTGAAATGACCGCGAACCCGATTGTCCGTAAGCTCACCTTCACGGGTTCCACGGAGATCGGCAAAATACTGATCAAGCAGTGCGCGGGGACGGTCAAGAAGGTCGCAATGGAACTCGGCGGCAATGCTCCCTTCATAGTTTTCGACGATGCCGACCTGGATGCCGCGGTCGAGGGGGCGATAGCCTCCAAATATCGCAATACCGGACAAACCTGCGTCTGCACCAATCGATTCCTGGTCCAGGACGGCGTATATGATGCTTTTGCCGAAAAGCTGGCCGTGGCGGTCGGCAAGCTGAAAGTCGGCGACGGCCTCAAGGGTGAGACCCAGCAAGGGCCGCTCATCGACATGAGCGCCCTTGAAAAAGTCGAGGAACATATTGCCGATGCGGTCGGCAAAGGCGCGAGAATCCTCCTTGGGGGGCAGCGTCACGAGTTGGGGGGAACCTTCTTTCAGCCGACCATTCTGGCCGATGTGCGCACCGACATGGCTGTGGCGCGGGAGGAAACCTTCGGACCGCTGGCGCCTCTTTTCCGGTTCACTTCGGATGAAGAGGCCATTGCCATGGCCAATGATACGGAGTTCGGTCTCGCGGCCTATTTCTACACCCGCGATATCGGTCGCGTCTGGCGGGTTGCGGAGGCGCTGGAGTATGGAATCGTTGGGATCAATGCCGGCCTGATCTCGTCCACGGTCGCACCTTTCGGCGGCATGAAGGAGTCGGGAGTGGGCAGGGAAGGCTCAAAATACGGCGTGGACGACTTCCTGGAGGTCAAATACCTCTGCATGGGCGGAATCTGACAGGTATCCGGTCCAGTGACGGAACCATAGCCATCAATTCACCATGGAGAAAGCATGGCACGCATTGTTCAGAAATATGGCGGAACGGCGGTAACCACTCCAGATCAGATCAAAAGAATTGCCCGGCGCGTTATCGATTCATATAACGGCTTAAATGACGTCGTTGTCGTGATATCGGCCCGTGCCGGGGAAACCAACCGTCTGATTGAAATGGCGCACGAAATGTGTCCGGGCCAGGAGGGCGCCGAATATGATTTGCTCATTTCCGCCGGCGAGCAAATTTCGGTTGGCCTGTTAGGCCTCTGCATAACATCGATGGGCTACAAAGTTAGATCGTATCTTGGCTGGCAGGTGCCGATCGTTACGGATTCCCTGCACACCAGGGCATCCATCGAGCGCATTGATCCCACGAAGATCAATGCGGACCTCAGGCTTGGCGCCATAGTCATCGTGGCCGGTTTTCAGGGCGTCGACGGTGCCGGAAAGATCACAACGCTCAGCCGCGGCGGGGGCGATGCGTCGGCCGTTGCATTGGCGCACGCAACCGGCGCCGACTGTTGCGAGCTGTATACCGACTGGGACGGGATATTTTCTGCGGATCCCGCGGTTTGCCCCGATGCCCATAAAATTGAGGCCATCTCATACGACGAGATGTTGGAACTCGCCAGCCAAGGGGCCCGCGGGGTCCAGACCCGGGCCATAGAATACGCTAAAATCAATAATGTCATCATTCATGTTCGTTCGAGTTTCAGCACGGAACCCGGCACATTGATAACCAAAGAGGGCACGAGTATGGAGAGCGTCGTAGTTACCGGCATCGTATTTGACAAAAATCAGGCAAAGATCGCGGTTCTCGGTGTGCCCGACAAACCGGGCATGGCTGCTAAAATCCTCACATCCCTGGCAGATGCCGATATCCCGGTCGATATGATAGTCCAGAACGTCAGCCAGTCGGATTTGGCCGATATCACCTTCACTGTCTCAAAAACGGATTTGGGCAGGGCTCACGGCATCACTTCCAGGATCGCAGAAGAGAATAAGGCGCGTGAAGTCATTGCGGATGAAAACATCAGCAAGGTGTCGATTATCGGCCTGGGCATGAGAAATCATGCCGGTGTCGCCGCCCGCATGTTTGCCGTGCTCGCGTTCAACAATATCAACATCCAGATGATCTCGACATCCGAGATAAAAGTGTCGGTGGCAATCGATGAAAAATATACCGAGCTCGCCGTACGTGTCCTGCATGATGAATTCAAAACGGCTCGGCGGGGCGCGGGCTTGACGTGCGAAAAAGGGGAATGCCTGCAGCACGCGGCAGCGGTGCCGGAATCCGCTCACTGATGCCATCCTGAAAGCCCTGAAGCAGGAAGTGTGCGCATTGCCGGGCTGAACGACAGGCTGGTGCAGTATCGTTAGCGGCAACATCACATCGGCTTTGGCAAAATTTTGCCAGAAACTCAATACTACCGGGAGGGACGTACCAATGGATGTCAGTGTCAGGGAGATGATCACAAAATACGGCGTGTCGGCAGAGACGATTGCATTCCTGGAGAGTGACAAAAAGCTGTATATCAACGGTGAGTGGTCACACGCCGAGTCAGGGGCGACAATCGATGTTTTCGAGCCATCCACTGGCGGATTTCTAACCCGGATACCCAGCGCGACGTGCGGGGACGCAGGCCGGGCCGTTCTCGCCGCCCGCGCCGCTTTTGAAGACAGCGAGTGGTCCCGCATGAGGCCGAACGAGCGCCAGAAGCTGATCAATCGGCTGGCCGACGCACTTGAGAAACATGCGCAGGTCATTGCCGAGATCGAGACCATCGACAACGGTAAAGCGCTTCAGGGCTGTCTTGATTATGATGTGCTGGGCGCGGCCGACCTGCTGCGCTACATGGCCGGCTGGGCTACCAAAATACAGGGGACCACCCGCACGACATCGCTGCCGGGAGAGAATTTCGCCTATACCCTGAAAGAACCCATCGGCGTAGTCGCCGCCATCGTTCCGTGGAACTGGCCGTTGAACATGGCGATCTGGAAACTGGCGGCGCCACTTGCGGTAGGTTGCACGATTGTTCTCAAGCCTGCCCAGTTGACGTCACTGAGCATGCTCTATTTCGCCAAACTTTTGGAAGAAGTCGGCATGCCGAAAGGCGTGGTAAATATTGTGAGCGGCTCGGGAAGCACCATGGGTGCCTACCTGGCCGGCCATCCGGGAGTCAACAAGGTGTCCTTCACCGGCTCAACGGAAATCGGCAGGGATGTCGGCCGTGCCGCACTGGAGAATATGGCGCGCATGACGCTTGAGCTGGGCGGCAAGTCACCGATTCTGGTGTTCGAGGACGCGGACGTTGCGACCGTAGCCGATGCCACCCGGTGGAGTATTTTTTATAACGCGGGCCAGATATGCAGTGCCGGTTCGCGAATGTATGTGCAGAGAAGCATCTACGATGAAACCGTGGCGGCAGTCGCCGAGGTTGCAAAAAGCATCCGGCTGAGCCCCGGCCTGGACCCTGCCTGCGAAATGGGGCCGGTCATCTCGAAAGGCGCCCAGGATTCGATTCTCGGATACATTCGCAAGGGACAGGAGGAGGGGGCTCGGTTGGTATGTGGCGGTAAGGCCCCGGAGAGCCCCGGCTTTTATGTCGAACCGACGGTGTTTGCCGATTGCCGCAACGATATGACCATCATGCAGGAGGAAATCTTTGGCCCGGTATTGTGCATTGCACCGTTTGATGATGAGGCGGAAGTGATCCGGCTGGCAAACGACAGTATTTACGGACTGGCCGCAAGCGTCTGGACACAGGATGTTTCTCGGGCCTTGAGGGTTGTGCCGAAACTCAAGGCCGGGTCCGTTGGTGTCAACTGCCACGATCCCGATGACAGCTGTCTGCCGTTCGGGGGGTACAAGCAGTCCGGTTTCGGCAAGGATCGCGGCACCGAGCAGCTGGAATATTTTCTGGAGACGAAAAACGTTGTCGTTAAGGTCGGTTAAAAACTAACGGGAAGGTTTTCCTGTAAATGTTGAAAGTTTGCACCGATTCTCCGGTTATTCTGGAGAACGCATGGTCAAATGCCCCGGAGTGAGCTGGCTGTTTCGCCAGCGTAACGCCGGGGCATTTTGCGTTTGACGAAAAAGCATTTGAACCGCAAAGACGCAAAGATCGCGAAGTAAAATCAGTCAGTTAACTTGCCAAAGTCTTTCACCTAATTGGTTCGAGTCTTTATTTTCAAAAGCATTTAAATTTCTTTGTGTCCTTTGCGTCTTTGCGGTTTCTAACTGCCGTTTTGTGGATTGGTGTTGTTTTCTCTGTTGATACTCCTAATGAATAAAGCTGAACATGGTCTTCGGTTCACGTTCCGGGGCCGCAACGGCCCCTTTGCCATGTTCAACAAGTTTCATCAGCCAGGCCATGTTCTTACCCAAGACCCGCATGATCTGCACCCCCTCAAGATCCTGAACCACTTCCCCGGGAGCCCGGCCGTGAATCACATTCCAATAATTCGATGTTGGGATAAGCATTTCGGCATAGTTCAGGAAATTGTTCAGTTGGTTGAACGTAGGCATCCCGCCGGAACGCCGAACAGCGACAACCGCAGCACCCACCTTGTGGCGAAGCATACTGTCGTTGACACCGGTGACAAAGAATGCCCGGTCAAGAAAGGACTTCATGGTTCCATTTATGGCCGCGTAATACACCGGCGAGCTGATAATGATGCCGTCAGCCTGCTTCATCTTTTGAATCCAGTCGTTGACCTCGTCACTGGACTGCACGCACTGTTCGTTCCTGTTCTTTACACACTGGTAACAGGCAACACATCCCCTGATGGCCTTGTTGCCGACATGGACAATCTCGGTATCGATCCCCTCGGCTTCAAGCTCCGCCGTAACCATCTTCAACGCATTCCAGGTATTGCCTTCCTTGTTGGGACTGCCATTGAACGCGACAACGTGCATAACTCCTCCTTTATATCAATTGTTTTTGAAATCTCAGTTGTATTTTTATAAGCTTTTGAGCTATGGTCTTCCAAAGGTAATTATAAGTCAATAACGAACTTTTATGCTACGTAGTAACCAAAGAGGTACATAGCAGCCTGTCAGGTACGTGGGAGTCAAGATGGGAAATTGAAACCATTACCAGAGGAGATAACGAATTTATGGCGAAACGACTTATAGTGCTAATGATTGCGTTGCTGTCGCAGTGGGGGATGTCTTCAGCCGTTGCGGCGGGGGAGGGGGCGGACCTCGGCCCGGAAATGATCACCCTCAAGATGGGGGCAATGTCACTTTCATTTCAGCACAGAAAACATCAGAAGGATCTGAACAACGAATGCTTTCACTGTCACGCGGGCAAGAGCGGCAAGATTGACAATTGGGGAAAAGAGACCGCCCATAAAATCTGTATTTCGTGCCACGACCTCTACGATAAAGGCCCGGTTGAGTGTCATCAGTGCCACAAAAAATAGGATCTTCCCGCATCCGGCCCGTCCCTAGGCGGGCTTTTTATTAAAAGGGGGACCTTCAGGGAACGTAGGGGCGCTGCTTGCCGCGCCCGCTTTTCAGACGCAAAATCAGGGCGCAGCAAGCGGCGCCCCTACAAAAGCCCAATCAGGGCGCATGCAATGAGCCCCTACGCGAATTATGGACAAAGCAGCTTTCCCCGGAATTCCCCGATGAACCTTTTATTAGGAGCATGCCTTTTTGTTCCCTGAAGACGCTTAATGAGGGCTTGCTGGTTATGCCCGACAGCTGAGCGGTTATTCCCCGGTTTTATATTCTTTCGGCAAAACCCTTCCTGTATACATATTATGACAGTCCGAAAAAACGTAATTGACAAAGTCGTGCCAATCTGGTTTATTGTCGCCACTAATAGCGATATAACTATTTAAAATATCAGTATAAATTTAGTTTTGCTAAATGTTTTGCGGTTTCAGGCGCACGAATTTCAATCACGATAAACGTTCCAGGCAACCATACACTTCGGAGGATATCCATGCAGAAACAGACGTTCCGCAAGGTCATGGCCGCAAACCGCGGCGAAATCGCCATCCGCATCTTTCGTGCCTGTACCGAGCTGGGCATCGGTACGGTAGCCATCTATTCCGAAGAGGACAAGCTGTCGCTCCACCGTTACAAGGCCGACGAGGCCTACCTGATCGGCAAGGGCAAAGCGCCCATAGACGCCTATCTGGGGATCGACGAGATCATTGCCCTGGCCCTCAAGGCCGATGTGGACGCCATCCACCCCGGTTACGGCTTCCTGGCCGAGAACGCCGAATTTGCCGAGAAGTGCGAGGCCAACGGGATCGCCTTCATTGGCCCCTCGGCCGAAATGCAGCGTGCCCTGGGTGACAAGGTGGCAGCCCGCAAAGTGGCCTTTGCCGCAGGTGTGCCGACCGTGCCCGGTACCGAGGACCCTATCGAAAAAGAGGAGGAGGCCTTAAGGTTTGCCAAGGAACACGGTTACCCGATCATCATTAAGGCCGCGGCGGGCGGCGGCGGTCGCGGCATGCGCGTGGCCCACAACAAGAAGGAATTGCTTGAGGGGCTGGTAACTGCGGGCAGCGAGGCCAAGGCGGCCTTCGGCAATCCGGCCGTGTTCCTGGAGCGTTACCTGGCCAATCCCAAGCATATCGAGGTGCAGGTGCTGGGGGACAACTTCGGCAACCTGGTGCACTTCTACGAGCGGGACTGTTCCATCCAGCGCCGTCACCAGAAGGTTGTGGAGTTTGCCCCTTCCCTGTCCCTGTCCAAAAAGACCCGCGAGGATTTGTGTGACGCAGCCCTCAAGATCGCCGGCCAGGTAAAGTACCGCAATGCCGGGACCGTGGAGTTCCTGCTGGACCAGGAGGGCAACTGGTACTTTATCGAGATGAATCCCCGCATCCAGGTGGAGCACACCGTGACCGAGATGATCACCGGCCGCAACCTGGTGCAGGACCAGATACTGATCGCCTGCGGCCACAAACTGTCCGATCCGGAGATCAATATCTCCAGCCAGAGCGCCATCGACATGCGCGGCTATGCCATCCAGTGCCGCATTACCACCGAAGACCCCGCCAACAACTTTGCTCCGGATTTCGGCATTCTGACAACCTACCGCTCGGCGGCAGGCTGCGGGGTGCGGCTGGATGCGGGCAATGCTTTCACTGGCGCGAAGATTACGCCCCATTACGATTCCCTGCTGGTCAAGATCAGCTCATGGGGGCTGACCTTCCAGGCTGCGGCCAACATCATGAACCGTGCCCTGCAGGAGTTTCGTGTGCGCGGCGTCAAGACCAACATCGGTTTCCTGGAGAATGTCGTTACCCATCCGGTCTTTCTCAAGGGAGGGTGCGACACCTCGTTCATCGAGAAACACCCTGAACTGCTCAAGGTCCGTGAGAAACAGGATCGCGCCAACAAGGTGCTCAAATTTCTGGGAGAGGTGGTTGTCAACGGCTCACCCGGCATAACCAAGCCGCTCAAATCGGCTGACCTGCTGGAGGCCCGTGTGCCGGAAACCGACGTGACCACCCCCCGCCCGGCCGGTTCCCGCGACCTGTTCATGAAACTGGGAGCCGAAGGGCTTTCCAAGTGGATACTGGAACAGGATAAGCTGCTTTTGACCGACACGACCATGCGCGACGCCCACCAGTCCAACCTGGCCACCCGTGTGCGCACCCACGACCTGATCAGGATTGCCGAACCGACCTCCCGCCTGGGCGCCGACCTGTTTTCTCTTGAGTGCTGGGGCGGCGCTACCTTCGACGTCTCAATGCGCTTTCTCCGGGAAGACCCCTGGCAGCGGCTGCACAAACTCTCCGAACTGATCCCCAACATCCTGTTCCAGATGCTCCTGCGCGGTTCAAACGCCGTGGGCTACACCAACTACCCGGACAACGTGGTGCAGAAGTTCGTGGAAGAGGCTGCCAACTCGGGCGTCGACATCTTCCGCATCTTCGACTCTCTCAATTGGACCACCGGCATGGAGGTGGCCATGGAGGCGGTGCGCAAGACCGGCAAGATCTGCGAGGCGGCCATCTGCTATACCGGTGACATCACCGACCCCAAGCGGGACAAGTATCCGCTGGAATATTATGTGAACATGGCCAAAGAGCTGGAAAAAATGGGCGCGCATATCCTGGCCATCAAGGACATGGCCGGCCTGCTCAAGCCCCTGGCCGCCTACAAACTGGTCAAAGCGCTGAAGGAAAATATCGGCATCCCGGTCCATCTCCACACCCATGACACCTCCAGCAACGGCAGCGCCATCCTGCTCAAGGCCAGCGAGGCAGGGGTTGACATCGTCGATGCGGCCCTGTCGTCCCTTTCGGGGCTGACGGCCCAGCCCAACCTGAACGCCCTGGTGGCAGCCCTGGAAGGGAGCGAACGCGATCCCAAGGTCAACGCCCCCGGACTGCAAAAGCTGGCCAACTACTGGGAGACGGTGCGCGACTACTACAGCCCCTTCGAGTCGGGTCTCAAGTCCGGCACGGCCGAGGTCTATCACCACGAGATACCGGGCGGCCAGTATTCCAACTACAAACCCCAGGTGGCCGGTCTCGGGCTCCTGGAACGTTGGGACGAATGCAAGGAGATGTACCACAAGGTCAACCTCCTGTTCGGCGATATCGTCAAGGTTACGCCGTCATCCAAGGTGGTCGGCGATATGGCCATGTTCCTGGTCAAGAACAACCTTGAGCCCCAGGACGTCTTCACCAAGGGTGACGAACTGGCCTTCCCGGAATCGGTGGTGGGAATGTTCAAAGGGATGCTGGGCCAGCCCTACCAGGGGTGGCCGCAGGATTTGCAGAAGATCATCCTGAAGGGGGAACAACCCATTACCTGCCGCCCCGGCGAGTTGCTGGAGCCGGTGGATCTCGACGAGGAACGGCTCAAACTGGAGGAAAAGCTGGGGCATGCGGTCAGCGACAAGGCGCTCGTCTCGTATATCCTGTATCCCCACGTGTATCCCGAATTCGACCGCCACCGCCAGGAATACTCCGACACCTCGGTAATACCCACGCCGATCTTCTTCTACGGCCTGGAGCCGGGTCAGGAAACCTCCATAGAGATCGAGCCGGGCAAGACCTTGATCATCAAGCTCAACACCGTGGGGCGCGTGCAGACCGACGGCACCCGCACCGTGTACTTCGAGCTGAACGGCAACAACCGTTCGGTGGTCATCCGCGATCAATCGGCTCAGACCGACGAGGTGGTGCGCGTGAAGGCCGACAAGGGCAATCCCAACCACATCGGCGCCCCCATGCCGGGCAAGGTGCTCAAGGTCACCGTCAAGGCCGGCGATCCGGTCAAAGCCGGCGACGTGCTGATGGTGACCGAGGCCATGAAGATGGAGACCAACATCAAGGCCAAGGCCGATGCTACGGTGGTCGAGGTGAAGTTCAAGGAGGGGGAGAAGGTGGAGAAGGAAGACCTGATTATCGTCATGGGCTGATGGGAACGAGTACTTTTCCGCCCTGGCCTCGTCAATCTTCGGCTTTGCTTCGTGCGACGTAGCGCTGCTACGCCTCCGCGCAAATCCTTGATTGCCAAACCCAGGACGAAAAACTACTCGTTCCTATAAGGGTATAGCAAAAAATAAAATCGCCCCGTTTCGGATTTCCGAGACGGGGCGATTGATTATCCCAAATAATTATGACGGATGGCTATGCCGCGCGAACTCGCTTCTTGCCTTCCGGCAGCAGATTGATGAGTCCGCGCAGGGCGGAATTGACCGCCTTAGCATCCGGGAAATAGGTTCTGATATCCTCGTCGAGCACGATAGCGTCTTTTTCGGGAACGAACTTATGGATCACAGTCGTTCCGTCTTCGCTATGCACCTTTACGGTGTATCCCTTTTTACAGGCCGCATGATGTTTGCCGCGTACGCCGCCGGAGAATTCGACCGGTTTAATGTCGTCGATGTTAGTTGCTTTTTTCATATTGGAAAACTATAGCACAACACATATCAAAATGAACTGAAACGTTTGTTTCATGATGTGCAAACATATCAGTATCTCCATCTCCTGTCCCATAGGACGGCAGCCTGGAGTTTGGACATTTTCAAAGGTTGAAAAAAATTCCCCCGCCCCTTGCGGGAGGGGGTTAGGGGGTGGGGGAAGGCGCCATGAAACCATGTCATTGCTTTCAGGAATGTGCGATAGAACAGAGAAAAAACACAACTTTATTACGATTTTGGAACAACGATGTAATTGGAAATGCTGAGGGAGTCCTGCACGTTATCAGGCAAGTACTTGAAGTGGCTTCCCCCACCCCCCAGCCCCCTCCCGCAAGGGGCGGGGGAGCAAAAGTTCAAACTCCAAAGTCCCCCGTCCCATGGGAAAACATCATTTTTTCTCCATAGTGACAGGAAAGCGGTATACTAAATCAGATATACGGCAGGTTGTGTTGTGCAGTCAGGGGAGGTTGCTCTATGGATACCGAAAAAACACCCGACAATCGTGACGTTTCCCTTGCCGGCCGCATCGCCGGTGCGGTATGGGGGCAGTTTGTGGGTGACGCCTTTTGCCTCGGAAGCCACTGGATCTATGACCTGGGTGAATTGGATCGGCTTTTCCCCGGCGGGCCGCACGGCTTTGACCCGCCGGCCGAGGGGCATTACCATTTCGGCAAGAGTCCGGGTGAATTGACCCATTACGGCGACGCCGCACTGCTTCTGCTCCGCTCGCTGATGGAACGAGACGGTTTCGACGCCGCCGATTTCGGGAGCCGCTTCGTGGCGATGATGGACTGCCCGGCTTACAAGGGGTACCGCGACCATGCCGCCACGGGTACGCTGGCCAACTATCGGGCATTCCGCGAGGCCCACCCCGATGCAGCCTACAGTTTTCAGGAAGGTGCCGATGACGACCAGCCGGCCACCATCAGCCGGCTGGCGCCGCTGGCGGCGTACTATTTCCGCAGCAGCGATTATTTGGTGCAGGTGGAGCGGGCCACACGGGTCTGCCAGAATAACGAACGGGCCGTGGCCTATCTCAAGGCCCATGCCGTGATCCTGCGCGAGCTGTTTTCGGGCCGTCTCCTGGATGACGCATTCAACCATGCGGCGGAACAGATGGCGCCGGAGGGGACTTTGGGCAGCGAGGTGAGCCGGAAGATCATGGACGCCTTTGCGTCCCGCAGCCTGCCGGTCCGCACGGCCACGGCGCGATTCGGCCAGTCGTGTCCGTTGGTCAATAGCTTCCCTGCGGCAGTTCACTGCGCCCTGCACCATGCCGACGATTTCAGCGGGGCACTGAAGGCCACGGCGGCTGCCGGCGGTGACAATGCCGGCCGTGCTGCGATGATAGGAACCTGGCTGGGCGCGTCCCTGGGGGTTTCCGCCATCCCCGCTGAATGGCGCTTGCGCCTCAAGGCGAACGCCGAGATCGAGAACGGCGTCGGACGATTGATGAGAACGGAGTAATATGATGTCAACTTTGATTTGAAACCGGAATGCTATGATTTCATCCTTGATGTGAAATCGGCATACATCGGGTACAGGCGGCTTCGGCCGCCTTTTTATTGCTTTTGACTCACCGGCCCGTGTGACGTATAATCCATTCCGGACGGTCGCCGACGATGCCTGCCGCGCCATAAACTACTGCACGGAACGGCATCGTTCCCACCGAGAGGAGTCCCATGCAATTCTTTATCGACCCTTACTTCCCCGATGACATATACGCTGTTGGCGACGCAGGCATGGCCGGGTTCGAAGAGAAACGGCCGTTGTATTTCTCCGGATGCAAGAATTTTCTCGGGCACTATCGCGAAGAGATCAGAAAACGGCACAATGAGGGCGCATGCGGCAGCGAGGTAACGCACCTTATCTGCGACATGATGGATGAGCTCAACAACAAACTCTTCCAGAGTATCCTGTATGACGTTGACGGCGGCAGCATGATGGAGCGCATCACCCTGGTGGCGGTGGGTGGGTATGGCCGCGGCGAATTGAACCCGTACTCCGATATCGACATCATGTTCCTGCACGACGGCAGCATGCCGGCGGCGCGCGTGGAGGACGTGGCCCAAAAGCTCTTGTATTTCCTGTGGGACATGCGTCTGGACGTGGGCTATTCGGTTCGGAGGATCGCCGATTGCGTGGAAATGGCGGCTGAGGACAGCACGGTCAAGACCGCCCTGATGGACGCCCGCTACCTGACCGGGAGCAGACCGTTGTTCGACAATCTCCTCAAGGTGATCTTCACCCAGATCCTGACCAAGTCCAGCGACAAGTTCGTCAAGGAAAAGATGGCCGACATGAAGAGCCGGCGGGAGAAATACGGCTCGACCGTCTACCTGCTTGAACCCAACCTGAAGGAGGGCGAGGGTGGGTTGCGCGACCTGCAGACCGCCATGTGGGCGGCGCGCGTCAAGTACAAGTTTGCAAGCCCCAAGGAGTTGATCATCAAGGGCATACTGACGGAAGAGGAGTTGGACAGTTATCATGCAGCCCTCGATTACCTCTGGCGCATTCGCAATGAACTGCATTATTTCAACGGCCGCAAGAACGACCAGCTCACCTTTGACGCCCAGGTGCACCTGGCCCGTTTCATGGGTTACCATGACCACGGCAAGGTGCTCGGGGTGGAAGATTTCATGCGGGACTACTACCGTCACGCCAACAGGGTCGAACACTTCGCCTCAAGCCTGGTGTCGCAATGCATCTGGCGTGATGAGGGGGCACTGAAGATTCTCGGCTATTTCGTGCGCCGGCCGGTTGGAGACGGCTGTTACGTGCTCAAGGGCGAACTGATCATCCCGGACGAGACCGTGGTGGAGAATAACCCGGTTGTCTTGATGCGCATGTTCGAGCTGGCCCAGAAACACGGCGTCAGCCTGAACGTCCGCGCCAAGGCGTTGGTACGCAAAAGCCTGCATCTGGTCAACGACAAGTTCCGCCGCAACCGCGACGTGAACCAGTCGTTTCTGGCCATCCTCCGTTCGCCCAAGGGGGTGGCCGAAACCCTTCGGAGTATGCACCACCTGGAGTTCCTCAACCGCTACATCCCCGAACTTGAACATATCTACTGCAAGGTGCAGCACGACGTCTACCATATCTATACCGTGGATATCCATACCCTGTTTGCCGTGGAAGAGGCCGAGAAGATGCTGACCGGCCAATCAAAGGACGTGCTCCCCTTCCCGTGCGAGGTGGCTGCCCGGGTCGGCAAGCGCGAACTGCTGCTTTTGTCGGTTCTTTTCCACGATATCGGCAAGGGGGAGGGGGGCGGCCACGCCGAAAAGGGCGCAGCCATGATCCCGACCATTGCCCGGCGCATGGGACTTAGCAAGGAGGGTACCGAACGGCTGGAGTTCCTGGTGCTGCATCACCTGTTGTTTGCCCATATCTCCCAGCGCCGCGATCTGCACGACGAACGAATGGTGGTCCAGTTTGCACGCCAGATGGAAACCAGCGAAAACCTCAATATGTTGTATCTGTTGACCATCGCCGATGTCAGGGCAGTGGGCTCGGACGTCTGGACCAACTGGAAGGCGCTTCTGTTCCAGGAATTGTACGAAAAGGCCTTCAATGTGCTGGAGCGGGGCGATTTTCACCTGGAAGCCAGCAGCGAGCGGGTCAAGGAGGTCATCAGGAAGGTTACGGAGCTGTTGCAGGACGAATTCCCGGTGGCGGCGGTCCGGGAAGAACTCAAGTCCATGCCGGTCCGGTTGCTGCTTTCCAACGACCTGGCCCTGATCTCCGGCCATGCCCGGCTGCTGCTCGGCCTGGAAACGAGCGACCTCCTCATGAAGGTTGAACATAAACAGGAGAGCGGCTATTCCGAGTTCACCATCTGCACCCATGACATGCCGGGCCTGTTTTCCCGCATTACCGGTGTCATGGCCGCCAACGGCGTCAACATCCTGGGAGCCCAGATCAACACCAGCCGCAACGGCAAGGTACTGGACATACTTCAGGTCAATTCGCCCCAAGGCCTGGTCATCACCGACGAACAGCGCTGGCAAAAGGTCCAGGGCGACATGCGCCGGGCCCTGCATGGTGAAGTCAGCGTTGCGGAACTTGTGGAGAACCGTCAGCGTCCCTCGCTCCTCACGGCCCGCCCCATCCCCCGTTTCCCGACCCGCGTCGAGATCGACAACGAGGTGTCGGAGGACTATACGGTCATCGATATCTACACCCATGACAAGGTCGGGCTTCTCTACCTGATCACCAGCACCCTGACCCACCTGGGGCTCTACATAGGTGTTTCCAAGATATCCACCAAGGTTGACCAGGTGGCCGACGTCTTTTACGTGCGCGATATCTTCGGCCAGAAGATCGTATTCGAAGAGAAGCTGGAAGAGATCACGTCACGGCTGATACGGGCCATAGACGACTGGGTGTGACCCAGGGAAGCCGGGTGCGGGACCATGACGGAAAAGCAATGCAGCGACCCTCTGCACGGCGTCACCTTGAAGATGATGTTGACCGAACTGGTCGATCACTATGGCTGGGCGGAATTGGGGAAACAGATCGATATCAGGTGTTTTACCCATGACCCGAGCATTGGGTCGAGTTTGAAGTTTTTGAGGAGGACCCCTTGGGCCAGGGATAAGGTTGATGAGCTCTATTTGATGTGGAAGGCCGGGAGTCCATGAACGACTACCTCGACCTGTTCATAAGCTATCTGTCCGTGGAAAAGGGGCTCTCGGCCAACACCCGGGAGGCCTACAGCCGCGACTTGGCCCGCTACCTGGATTTTCTCGATAAACAGGGATGTACTGCCCCCGGCAGCGTGAAGTCCACGGATATTGCACTCTTCATGGGACGGCTGAAAGAGCTGGGGATCGGTCCGCGCAGCCGGGCGCGCTGCCTCTCCGCGATTCGCATGTTCCACAGGTTCCTGATGGTGGAAAACTATGCTGAAAGTAATCCGGCCTCGATTATCGAAGCGCCCCGCATCCTGCACAAGCTGCCGGAGTTCCTTACGGCCCAGGAGGTGGATGCCCTGTTCGCCGCCTGCGCGGGCACTGGGGCCGAGAACGTCCGCGACCTGGCCATGCTGGAGTTGCTCTATGCCACCGGTTTACGGGTTTCGGAACTGGTCGGCCTCAAGCGGCGGGAGGTCAACCTGGACTCCGGTTACCTGATGACGGTGGGGAAGGGCAACAAGGAACGTCTGGTGCCGATCGGCGAGTCGGCCCGCGACAAGGTCGGGACGTATCTTGCGGTTGTTCGCGCCAAACTCGACCCGCCGGGGGCGAACCCTTTTCTTTTCCTCTCCCGTCTGGGTGCGGACATGAGCCGCCAGGCATTCTGGAACATCGTTAAGAAACGGTCCTTGATGGCCGGCATCCGCAAAAACATTTCGCCTCACACCCTGCGGCATTCCTTTGCCACCCACCTGCTGGAAAACGGCGCCGACCTGCGCAGCGTGCAGATCATGCTCGGGCATGCCGATCTCTCCACCACCCAGATCTACACCCACGTCACCCGCGAGCGGCTGAAACGGCTGCACCAACAGATCCACCCGCGGGGGTAAACGGCGACAAGCCAAACATCCGCCACTGAGACACAGAGACACGGAGAACGTCAAAGACGGAACCTGTTTTACCGGAACTACAACCGAAACAAAGGTGTTGTTTGTCTTCCCTCTTTGACAAAGGGGGAAGTTCGGCAATCCCGGCTCTCCATGCCCTATGGCGGGGATCGCGTAACGTGATCGCCATGATTAACCTTGAAACTATTCCGTTCTTCGAGTATAAAATAAAGGTTATTAACAAGCCGCATAAACGCCGTCGTGCGTTAACCATAAACTATCTTTATCCTTCTGTTGTCGTGTCTTTCGCGTCATGTGGTTCGTCAGTCCGGGAATCCTGGAGTCCGTGTGAAAATCTGTTCGCTCGCCAGCGGAAGCAAAGGAAACTGTCTGTACGTCGAAACCGGCGACACGCGCCTGTTGATCGATGTGGGCCTGTCGCTGCGCGAGACATTGCTGCGCATGGAGGCCCAGGGGATCGATGCCGCTCGTGTCCATGCCGTGCTGGTCAGTCACGAGCATATCGACCATATCCGGAGCGTGGGGGCCTTTGCCCGCAAGTTCAAGGTTCCGGTGGTCGCCAGTCACCTGGTATGCAAAAAGGCGGAAAAATACCTGCACAAGACGCACCGGATCGAGTTCGAGGCCGGTTGCGCCCTGTTGCTTCGCGATGTTGAGGTCGATCCGTTCCCCATCACCCACGACGCCTGTGACCCGGTAGGCTTTGTCCTGGAATCGCGTGAGGGACGCTGCGGTTCGGCTACCGATCTGGGGATCGTCACCCGGCTGGTGACGGAAAAATTGCGCTGCTGCCGGGCGCTGAACCTGGAATCGAACCACGACGTGGAGATGCTGATGAAGGGCCCCTATCCCTGGGAGCTGAAGCAGCGCATCAAATCGCGCCACGGCCATCTTTCCAACGAGGAATCGCTGGAGCTTCTGTTCGATCTGGCCCACGCCGGGCTGGAGGCGCTGGTGATGGCCCACCTTTCCGAAATCAACAACCATCCGGACCACGTGGTGCGCACCACCGAAAACTTTCTGCGCAACCAGAACGTCTGCGCCCCCCGGATCGTGATCGGTGATCAGTACAACGCAAGCGCTGTTTTAGAAGTTTAACCCATAGACAAAATCAGAAACGCGGATTTTTTCGTTCTGGGTTTGGCTATCAAGGAATTGCGCGGAGACGTACCACTCGGTACGTTGCACAAGCAAGGCCGCAGATAGCCGAGGCCAGAACGGAAAAAGACCGTTTCCGCCCGGAGGATACATGATACCTCGTTATACCCGCCCTGAGATGGCCCGCATCTGGGAACCTGAAAACCGCTTTCGCATCTGGCTGGAGATAGAAACCCTGGCCTGCGAGGCACAGGCCGAACTGGGCGTCATCCCCAAGGAGGCGGTGCCGGTCATCCGCGAGAAGGGAAACTTCGACATTGCCCGCATCGATGCCATCGAGGCCGAGGTCAAACACGATGTGATCGCATTCCTTACCTCTGTGGCCGAATATGTGGGGCCTGAGGCGCGTTTCATCCACCAGGGGATGACCTCCTCCGACGTTCTGGACACCTGCCTTTCGGTGCAGTTGGTTCAGGCCGCCGACGAACTGCTGGCAGACCTGGATATGGTGCTCGCGTCGATCAAGGAGCGCGCCCTGGAACACAAGGATACCGTCTGCATCGGCCGCTCCCACGGCATCCATGCCGAACCGGTCACCTTCGGCCTCAAGCTGGCCTCCTGGTATGCCGAGATGCAGCGCAACCGCCGGCGCCTGGCCGCGGCCCGGGAGAATATCGCCACCGGCGCCATTTCCGGGGCGGTCGGCACCTTCGCCAACATCGACCCCTACGTGGAAGAGTACGTCTGTAAGAAGATGGGGCTCACGCCGGAACCGGTCTCGACCCAGGTCATTCCCCGTGACCGTCATGCCGAGTATTTTTGTGTCCTGGCACTGATCGCTTCGTCCCTTGAGCGCATCGCCATCGAGGTCCGCCACCTGCAGCGCACCGAGGTGCTGGAGGCAGAGGAGTTTTTCAGCAAGGGTCAGAAGGGGTCGTCGGCCATGCCCCACAAGCGCAACCCGATCCTCTCGGAAAATCTTACCGGGCAGGCCCGCTACATCCGCTCCATGTGCATCCCGGCGCTGGAAAACGTGGCCCTGTGGCACGAGCGGGACATCTCCCACTCTTCGGTGGAACGCTACATAGGTCCGGATGCCACGGTGGCGCTTGACTTCTCCCTGCGTCGCCTCAACGGCCTGATCAGGAACCTGGTGATCTATCCGGATAATATGCTGAACAATCTCAACAAGATGAAGGGACTGGTCTTCTCCCAGAAGATCCTCCTCGACCTTACCCAGGCGGGCGTGTCGCGCGAGGACGCCTACCGCCTGGTGCAACGCAACGCCATGAAGGTCTGGGAGCAGGGCAAGGATTTCCAGGAGGAACTGCTGGCCGACCAGGATGTGGTCGGCGCCCTGGGCGAGGCCAAGATCCGCGAGTCGTTCGATCTCGCCTATCACCTCAAACACGTCGATACCATCTTCAAGCGAGTCTTCGGTGAATACTAGAATCCTCTCTTTTGTCCAGGCGCTCTTCCGGCCGCAGGACGGTGACGGCCCCATCCTGTTCTGGGCCAAGGAGATACTGGGCGCGCTGCTGATCCTGGCCTTTTTCTGGATGCTGGCCCAACTGATCGTCATGGTGCTGAACAAATGGGGCAAACGGCTGGCCGCCTTCACCAGCGCCGACCTGAACGATCGCGTCCTCCAGCGGGTCATCCCCCATGTCTCGCGGCTTCTGGTCATGCTGGGCGTCTATCTGGCGATCCTCTTCCTGCCGCTGCATGAAAAACTGGTGGTGATCCTGTCCGGCCTCCTTTTCATCGCCATGGTGGGTATTGTCTTCAACCTCATCTACCACGCCTTCGACGAACTGTTGCAGTGGTATATCGCCGGCCAGCAGCATAACAGCGATGCCCTGATCTCGCGGCACATGATCCCGATTGCGGAAAAACTGACCTTGCTGTTTCTTATGGGCATGGCGCTGCTCGTCATCCTCAAGCATTTCAACTACGACATTTTCTCGGTGGTTACCGCTTTGGGGATCGGCTCACTGGCCATCGGTCTGGCGGCCAAGGACACCCTGGCCAACATGATCTCCGGATTTACCCTCATGCTGGACCGGCCGTTCAGGATCGGCGACCGTATCCAACTGGCTGGCGGCCAGGTGGGGGATGTGGCCGATATCGGCCTGCGCAGCACCAAGATCAAGACCCTGGACAACCAACTGATGATCATCCCCAACTCCGACCTGTGCAACACCATGCTGATCAACCAGGACTTCCCGGATGCCAGCGCCAAGGGGTGCATCAACATCGGCGTGGCATACGGCAGCGACGTGGACAGGGTCAAGGGAATCCTGGTGTCGGCGGCCCTGGAGGTGGAGGATGTGCTGCGCGACCCGGCGCCGGAAGCATATTTTGTCTCTTTTGGCGATTCGGCCCTGAAGATGTCGCTTTTTTTCTGGGTGCAGGAGTATTCCGGGCTGTTTTCAGCCACCGATAAAATCAATTCGCTGATCATCCGCCGCTTTAACGAAAACGGCATTGAAATCCCGTTCCCCATCAGGACGGTGATCATGGAAAAAGGAACAAACTGACATGGCGCACAGAATCGAAGTGGCCCTGAAGGAGAGCGTCCGCGACGCCCGCGGAGAACGGATCAAACGGGAGATCGGGCATTTTCTGCACCTGCCGGTTGACGAGGTCCGCACCATCGACGTCTATACCGTGGATGCCGACCTGACGCAGGAAGAGCTCCGGCAGGCCGCAGCCGGTCCGTTCAGCGACCCGGTGATCCAGGAATGGAGCATTGATCGCCCTCTGGCGGCCGGCTTTGATTGTGCCGTGGAGGTGGGCTTCCGTCCCGGCGTTACCGACAACGTGGGGCGCACTGCCCGCGAAGCTGTCGAATACTTCACCGGCCGACCTTTCGCCTCTGGCTGTGGGGTCTACTATTCGGTGCAGTTCCTGCTGAAAGGCGCCTTTGGGGTGTCCGACACGGAGCGGATCGCCACCGGCCTTTTGTGCAACACCCTCATCCAGCGCTACAGCGTGCTTTCCGCGGCTGATTTCATGACACGGCGCGGTTTTCCGCCACTGGTCCCCAAGGTGCTGGCCGACATCAAGGCCGAGGTCAGGGAAATCGACCTTAACGTCTCCGACGAAGAACTGCTCCGGATCAGCAAGGAGGGGGTGCTGGCCCTGACCCTGGAAGAGATGCGGATCATCCAGGCCCATTATCGCGAGCCCCAGGTGGTGGCGGAACGTGCCACGGTGGGGCTGGGCGCCTGCCCGACCGACGTGGAACTGGAATGCCTGGCCCAAACCTGGTCGGAGCACTGCAAACACAAGATCTTTTCCGGCACGGTGCAGTACGAGGATGAACAGGGGAACAAGCAGGAGATCAAGTCGCTGTTCAAGTCGTTCATCCAGCGTACCACCAGTGATGTGCGCGCAAAACTGGGGGACAGGGACTTCTGTCTCTCGGTGTTCAAGGACAATGCAGGGGTGATCCGGTTCAACGATCGGCAGTCGCTGGTCTTCAAGGTTGAAACCCACAACTCGCCGTCGGCCCTGGACCCCTATGGCGGGGCGCTTACCGGCATTGTCGGCGTCAACCGCGACCCCTTCGGCACCGGCCAGGGGGCCAAGCTGATCTTCAATACCGACGTGTTCTGCTTTGCCGACCCGTTTTACGAAAAACCGCTCCCCCCGCGCCTGCTCCATCCCCGCCGCATCTACGAAGGGGTGGTGGAGGGCGTGGAGCATGGGGGCAACAAGAGCGGCATCCCCACGGTCAACGGTTCGCTGGTCTTTGACGAGCGCTTCGCCGGCAAGCCGCTGGTATTCTGCGGCACGGCGGGGATCATGCCGCTTGAGATCAACGGCATACCAGGCTATGAAAAGTCCATCCGGCCGGGAGACCTGATCGTGATGACCGGCGGCCGTATCGGCAAGGACGGCATTCACGGCGCGACCTTTTCGTCCGAAGAGTTGAACGAGAACTCGCCGGTCACGGCGGTGCAGATCGGCGACCCCATCACCCAGAAACGCATGTTCGACTTCCTGATCCGGGCGCGGGACAAGGCGCTCTACCGCTTCATCACCGACAACGGCGCCGGGGGGCTCTCCTCCTCGGTGGGAGAGATGGCCGGCGAGTGCGGCGGCTGCCGGATGGACCTGGCAAAGGCGCCCCTCAAATATCCCGGCCTCAACCCGTGGGAGATCCTCATCTCCGAAGCCCAGGAACGCATGTCCCTGGCCGTGCCACCCGAGCGGATCGACGAGTTCCTGGCAATGGCCGCGCGTTTCGGCGTCGAGGCCACGGTGCTGGGCGAGTTCACCGACAACGGCGTATTCCATGTCCTCTACGACGGCCGCACCGTGGCCTGGCTGCCGATGGCATTCATGCACGAGGGGCTGCCCCCCATGCAACTGCCCGCCAAATGGGATCCGCCCCGGCATGCCGAGCCGGCTGTGGAGGTCAAGGGCGACTATTCCGGCGATCTGGCGGCCCTGCTCTCGTCGCTCAACATCTGCTCCAAGGAGTCGGTGGTGCGGCGGTATGACCACGAGGTCCAGGGGGGCTCGGTGGTCAAGCCGTTCAGCGGCATAGCCAACGACGGACCCTCCGACGCGGCTGTGGTGCGGCCGATCCTGGACTCCTTCGAAGGCGTGGTGACGGCCCATGGCATCTGTCCGCGCTATTCCGATATCGACACCTACCACATGACCGCCAACGCCATCGACGAGGCCCTGCGCAACTACGTGGCCGTTGGCGGCTCGCTCGACCTGGTGGCCGGCCTGGACAACTTCTGCTGGTGCGACCCGGTCCTGTCGGAAAAGACCCCGGACGGTCCCTACAAGATGGCCCAACTGGTGCGTTCCAACCAGGCGCTGTACGACATCTGCATGGCCTACAACCTGCCCCTGATCTCGGGCAAGGATTCCATGAAGAACGATTTCTACGACGGTTCCACCAAGATCTCCATCCCGCCGACCCTGCTCTTCTCGGTGATCGGAAAGATCGAGGACGCCCGCAAGGCCGTCACCATGGACGTGAAAAGGGCCGGCGACATCGTGTACCTGCTGGGCAAGACCGGCGACGAACTGGGCGGTTCGGAGTATTTCGCCCTCACGGGCGCCATCGGCAACAAGGTGCCCCAGGTGGACACCGGCCGGGCTTACCGGCGTTACCAGGCCTATCACCAGGCGGTCTTGCAGGGGGCTGTGGCCTCCTGTCACGATCTTTCCGACGGCGGCCTGGCCGTGGCAGCGGCCGAATCGGCTTTTGCCGGAGGCTACGGCATCAGCCTGGACCTCTCGCGGGTGCTCTGGAAGGGGGACATGGCGGGCAGATCCGATGCGACGCTGTTATTCAGCGAATCGGCATCGCGCCACCTGGTCACGGTCCATCCCGGGAAGCGGGACGAGTTCGAGTCGGTCCTGAGCGGCAACTGCTTTGCCTCCATCGGTGTGGTGACGGCTGAGCCGGTGCTCGCCATTGCGGGACTTTCCGGTGATCCCGTCGTCAAGGCGGGGCTGGCGGAGTTGAAGGAAGCCTGGCAGAAGACATTGAGGGAGCTGTGACATGAAAAAGACCCGTGCCATCGTCATCACCGGAAACGGCACCAACTGCGAGACCGAGGCGGCCCATGCCTGCCGCCTGGGTGGCTTCGACGAGGCGGTCATCGCCCATATCGCCGAGATCCTCTCCGGCGAGATCCGGCTGGACGACTTCCATTTCATCAACCTGACCGGCGGTTTTCTGGATGGCGACGACCTGGGAAGCGCCAAGGCCCAGGCCAATCGCCTGAAACATGCCGGCGTCGCCGGTACGGACGAGAAACTGGTGGAGCAGTTCACCCGCTTCATCGCTGCCGGCAAGCTGATCCTGGGGGTCTGCAACGGGTTTCAGCTGATGGTAAAGATGGGCATGCTGCCCGGCTTTGACGGCGATTACCTGACCCAGCGCACAACGCTAACCTTCAACGACTGCGGCCGCTTTCAGGACCGCTGGGTGTACCTGAAGGCCGATCCCGCCTCGCCCAGCGTCTTCACCCGTGGTATCGGGCACGGCATCTACCTGCCGATGCGCCATGGCGAGGGGAAATTCCTTTGCGACGGCGCTGCGACCCTAGAGCGGATCGAGCGGGAGCACCTGGCGGTGCTGAAGTATTCCGGCCCGGATTACGCGGCTGCGACCATGGAGTTTCCCCTGAATCCCAACGGAGCCCAGCATGCCATTGCCGGGCTATGTGACCCGACCGGCCGCCTGATGGGTTTGATGCCCCATCCCGAGGCCTTTGTGCATTACACCCACCACCCCCGCTGGACCCGGGAAGAGCTGCCGGAAGAGGGGGACGGGCTGAAGCTGTTTCGCAACGCGGCGGAGTATGTCCGGACAAATTTGGTTTAAATCCACCACAGTGCCGCAGAGACGCAGAGAACGTCATGATTTACCTGGAGGAACAATAGTTCCTCCCCCCAGCGGGGGGAGGTTAGGTGGGGGGATCAGTTGAATTTCAAACCTTTTGCCCCCTCCCTAACCCTCCCCCGCTGGGGGAGGGAACACCCGGTTTACCTCTGTGCCTCCGTGGTGGATGTGTTGATGTAGTAACGTGCTGATGTGCTGTTTCAAGCCTAAGGAGCCTTAATCAATGAACCTTACCCGGCCACACGAAGAATGCGGCATTTTCGGTGTTTACAATCATAAAGAGGCGTCCAACCTGACGTATCTGGGGCTGTACGCACTCCAGCACCGGGGTCAGGAGAGCTGCGGCATCGTCTCGTCGGACGGAACGGTCCTGCATGCCCACAAGCGCATGGGATTGGTGGCCGATGTCTTCGGCAACCAGGAGATCTTCAAGAAACTGCCCGGAAATTCCGCCATCGGCCATGTCCGCTACTCCACCGCCGGGGCTTCGGTGGAAAAGAACGTCCAGCCGATCATGGTGGATTACTCCCGTGGTTCCATTGCCGTGGCCCACAACGGCAACCTGGTCAACGCCCACCTGCTCAAGGCCGAATTGGAGGCCTACGGTTCCATCTTCCAGACTACCATGGACACCGAGATCATCATCCACCTCCTTGCCATCACCAAGACCAATTCGCTGGTTGACCGCATCGTGGACGCCCTCAACCGCATCAAGGGCGCCTACTGCCTCCTGTTTTTGACCGAGAGCCGCATGATCGCCGTACGCGACCCCAACGGTTTCCGCCCCCTCTGCCTGGGGAGACTGGGCGACGCCTGGGTCGTGGCTTCTGAAAGCTGCGCCCTGGACCTGATCGAGGCCGAGTTTGTGCGGGAGATCGAGCCGGGCGAGATGATCGTCTGCACCAAGGACGGCATTCTGAAGTCCATGTTTCCCTTCAGGAAGGTCGAGCCGACCCCCTGTATCTTCGAATTTGTCTATTTTGCCCGGCCCGACTCCTATATCTTCGGCAAGAACGTCTACCTGGCCCGCAAGGAATTGGGCCGGCAACTGGCCAGGGAACACGGCATCGACGCCGACGTCGTCATCCCGGTGCCCGATTCCGGCGTGCCGGCAGCCATGGGCTACGCCGAGGAATCCGGGATTCGTTTCGAGATGGGGTTGATCCGCAACCATTACGTGGGCAGGACCTTTATCGAGCCGGCCCAGGCAATCCGTCATTTCGGGGTCAAGATCAAGCTCAACCCCGTACGGGAACTCCTCAAGGACAAACGGGTCGTGGTGATCGACGACTCCATCGTGCGCGGCACCACCTCGCGCAAGATCGTCAAGATGGTGCGCAACGCCGGAGCCAAGGAGGTGCACATGCGCATCTCTTCGCCCCCCACCAGTTATCCCTGCTACTACGGCATCGATACCCCCAACCGCAAGGAACTGATCTCCTCATCCCACACCATCGCCGAGATCTGCCGTTATATCACCGCCGATTCGTTGGGTTACCTGTCCGAAGAGGGCCTGGTAAATTCAGTCGGCCTGGAGAATACCGGCTTTTGCAAGGCCTGTTTTGCCGGGACCTACCCGGTGGCATTCCCCAAACCGGTTCTGAAACCGCAGATGGGACTTTTCGAAGAGGAGTACAGCGAACATGAGTGACCGCGAAGCGTTGAAAAAGATCATCCTGGAGCTGTCCTACGAGAAACGGCTCGTGACCCTGGCCTCGGGCCGGCAGAGCGATTTCTATTTTGACGGCAAGCAGACCACGTTGCACGCAGAGGGCGGCTTTCTGGTGGGCAAGCTGTTTTACGAGGCGATCAAGGATGTGGAAGGGGTCGAAGCGGTGGGCGGCATCACCCTGGGCGCCGACCCGATTGCCACGGCCACCTCCATTGCCGCCCATCTCGACGGCACCAGGATGCATGCCTTCATCATCCGCAAGGAGCCCAAGGGACACGGCACCGGCCAGTGGCTGGAGGGGCGCAAGAACCTGCCGCCGGGAACCGGCGTGGTCATCGTTGAAGACGTGGTCACCACCGGCGGTTCCTCCATGAAGGCCGTGCGCCGGGCGGAAGAAGAGGGGCTGAAGGTGCTGGGCATCGTCACCCTGGTTGACCGAGAAGAGGGAGGCCGGGAGAATATCGAGGCCGAGGGGTATTGGCTGAAAGCGTTATTCACCAAGTCAGAACTCGTCGGTTAATGACGGTAAAACAACGCCTGGATAAGCTGATGGTCGAACGCGGCCTGGCCCCTTCGCGTGAAAAGGCCCAGGCCCTGATCATGGCCGGCCAGGTGGTGGTGGGGGACCACGCCGCCGACAAGGCCGGACAGCAGGTGGCGGCGGATGCGGAGATCCGCATCAAGGGGGAGATCCTCCCCTATGTGGGCCGGGGCGGCCTTAAACTCAGGAAGGCGCTGGATGAATTCGGCGTCGATGTCAGCGGTCTCGTTGCCCTGGACGTGGGGGCCTCCACCGGCGGATTTACCGATTGCCTGTTGCAGGCCGGAGCCCGCAAGGTTTTTGCGGTGGACGTGGGGTATGGCCAGTTGGCCTGGAAGCTGCGCCAGGACCCGCGGGTCATCAGCCTTGAGAAGACCAACATCCGGCATCTTGCCCTGGATCAGCTCGATGAGGTGCCGTCTATGGCGGTCATCGACGCCTCATTCATCTCGCTCGGCAAGGTCCTGCCGGCCGTGGCCAAGCTGGTCAGGCCGGGCGGCCGCATCATCGCCCTGATCAAGCCGCAGTTCGAGGTTGGCCGGAGCGACGTGGGTAAGGGGGGCATCGTCCGCGACCCGACTGCCCACGAAAGGGCCGTCGCAGGGGTCCGACAGGCGGCAATGGACCTTGGCATCCTGGTGCGCGGGGTGTGCGATTCACCCATCCTGGGGGCGGACGGCAACAGGGAGTTTCTGATACTGCTTGAGATTCCGGAGGGATAGACCATGGAAGAGTGCGTCTTCTGCAAGATCATTCGCAATGAGATACCGTCAAACAAGGTGTTCGAGGACGACCAACTCCTCGTCATCGAGGATATCGCGCCCCAAGCGCCCCTGCACCTGCTCTTTCTGCCAAAGAGGCATCTTGTCAATTGTCTCGACATGACCGGGCAGGACGATGCCCTTGTCGGCTATGTTTTCAGAAAGGCGGGTGAAATAGCCCGTGAGAAGGGGTATGCCGATTTCGGCTTCCGCATGGTGCAGAACAATGGCGAGGGGGTCGGACAGTCGGTGTTCCACATCCATTTTCACCTCCTGGCCGGGCGCCATTTTACCTGGCCTCCGGGGTAATGCCGATGTCACGTCAAAGTGTTTTTCTTTCGCCAATTAAACATCACAATCCATGATGTAGGGGCGCTGCTTGCCGCGCCCCGATTGGGCGAAGCAAGCGCCTCCCCTACCATTGATATGTTTAATTGTCTCCGTAATAGAAGAAAGGGAATACAACACCATGAAACGAATTGCAGCGCTTGTGGCGGTGATGCTGCTCCGATCTCTGCCAATAATGGCTGAAACCTACACCTGGACCGACAAAAGCGGCACCGTCAACTTCAGCGACGATTATTCCAGCGTGCCGAAACAGTACCGCAAAAAAGTCCGCAAGCTGGGGGACATGGACGCCGCGCCGGCCCCGGCGGACGCCGGGAAGAGCGGGGGGGGAAAGCCTGCGCAGCCCGTGACATCCAAGACGGATATATCCGGCGCTCCAGGGATGAAAACCGACAACGGCTTCTATGGCGGGAGAGAGGCCGAGAACTGGCGGCAGGAGTTCAGGATTCGTGAGACGAACTACAAACAATTGGAAGACCAGCTTTCCCAATTAGAGGAACTCATCAAAAAACCAGTCGGGATATCGAATGAACGTTTACTGGGACTTCCCCAGGAGTTCAAGGATACGCAGAAACGGTATAATGAAGCCATCAAGGCATACAACGACCTGAACGATGCCGCCAACAAGGCCGGGTTGCCGGCTGAATACAGAAAATAGTTCAGTGCGATAGGCCCCCCCGGCAATGCCGGTAGGCCTATCGTCCTAACGGTCTAACACTTCTCGTACTTTCCGGAGCAGTTCCATCGGCTGAACGGGTTTCATGATCAACTCGATTCCTTCCTCGGATACTCCACGATTCTGAATGAAGTCGGCCGTATAGCCGCTGGTATAAAGCACCTTTACGTCTGATTTTAACGAATGTATCTCTTCATACGCTTCCTTGCCGTTTTTCTTCGGCATGATCATGTCCATCAGGATTATGGATACCTTGTCCCTGTGATCGGCGAATTTCTCAACGACATCTTGCCCATCCACCGCTTGAATGACGTTATAGCCAAATCTTGCAAGTAAAGACACCATGAGATCGCGTACATCAACGTCATCCTCAGCCAGCAGGATGGTTTCGGCACCACCCTGCGGTGAGACAACCTGCTCAGTTTTTTCCTCTTGTTCAGACTGTTCAACCTCATAAACCGGCAGGTATATTCTAAAGGTAGTGCCCTGACCCGGATCGCTGTGGACATCGATAAATCCATTATGCTGCTTGACTATCCCATAAACAATCGACATACCGAGACCAGTACCTTTACCGACCTCCTTGGTTGTATAGAATGGCTCAAAAATTCTTTTACGGGTTTCATCATCCATTCCACTACCAGTGTCGGATACTGTCACAACAGCATAACGTCCCGGCTCGGCACGACCGCATTCATGGTCTGAAGAAGCTTCTACCGCCTGGAATCCAGTTTCTATGGTCAACAGGCCGCCTTTTTGCATGGCATCGCGGGCATTGGTTGCCAAGTTGATCAGGACTTGCTCTATCTGCCCCGTATCGGCGTAAATTTTAAGCATATTTCCATAGATTATGGTCTTGAGTTGTATGTCCTCTCCAATTATCCTGACAAGGAATTTTTTAACATTGTTTATAATGTCGTTGAGATTAGCCGGTGTGAGGGTGATAACCTGCTTGCGGCTGAATGCCAGAAGACCCTGAGTCAACTGCGCCGCCTTTTCCGATGCGGAAAGAATATGATCTATCTTCTCTTTTTGCCGAACATCCAGCTTGCCGTCCATCTGCAACATGTGCCCATAGCCACTGATTACCTGCAGAAGATTGTTGAAATCGTGGGCAACCCCACCGGCAAGCTGCCCCACTGCTTCCATTTTCTGCGATTGTCGGAGCTGTTCTTCGAGCAGGATACGCTCGTTAAGCATTCTTGATACCTTGATCGAACTGAAGCTCAGGGATGAAACCATACTGGTAAGTTTGGCATAGAACTTAATGCCCGCATCCGCCGTTTCCCGGCTGAAGCGGGGTACCCGGTCAAGAGCCGCAAGGTATTCCGTCTCATCGAAACCGTAGCGCCGGGCCTGTTCCCGGAACAGCTCAGCATCGGGTACTTCATCCTCATAGAAGAATTGCCCGATAAAGACATTTCCTACGTGCTTCCCTCCAACCACAAGAGGGGTAACCATGTCCCACATGTTATTCTTGCAGCGATAGTGCTTGAATGCCCCTACCGGTACGTCATTGGTGAGATTGGTGTCACTTTCGATGCAATTCAAGAGCGTGTCGGGATGACATCGGTGAAACTTGGTACAGATATCTTGCCAGCCGATTGCCACCAGAACCTTTCCAGAGACATCGAGTACGGCACCTAACATTCCGGTAATACGGTAAAAATCTTCCAACATGGATTGCAGCATTTCGCAATCAACAATTTCAGAGAGCTCCAGTGTGCCGATATCGCCTTCCGGTTCAAGGATGGCTCTGAGTTTATTCTTAACCGTGTCTTCACTCTGCTGTAGAGCCTCCTCCGTCCTCCTGTGCTCCTCAACCTCTTCCTCAAGTATAACCGCCTGTTCCTGTAAGGCTTCTTGAGCCATCTGTCGCTCGGCTATCTCTTCTTCCAGAAGGACGGCCTGATTATGAAGATCGTTCTGGGTTTTCATTAATTCAACATAGCGTGCATTCAGTAATCCCACCATTTTTTCTATCGATATACGGACGCGTTCAAGTTCCCCACGGAAACCAACCCCTGTGATAGTAGCCTCTCCCGTGGGACAAGAACTTACGGCAAGAGAATAACTTTCAATTTTTTTAAGCGGCACCAGAACACTAATTCTAAGGGATATGAACAATGCCCCAATCAGTATGCAATCAAGTATAATGACAAAAATTACCGTAGAGGACCGAAGCCTTTTCAGATCTTGTTCAATAAACTGCGGGTTTGTATAAACTTTGGCGGTACCAATTACCTCATTTCCGAAGTGTATGGGCTGCTCCACAAGCAACCAGGTTGGTTCCGGCACAACATGATCAGCTGTTTTTATGCCCCACAGCTCATCTCGTATTGTCACATAATCCCGCTTTGATGCGTTTACGGAAACTGCGCTTATGTTGTGGTTATGCATGGCACTTTCAAGAATGATGTTAGTCTGGGCATCATCCATGTTCCATACCGGCAGCGACAGCGCCGTCGAAAGCTGGAAAGCAGCCATTGTCCCTTCCTGGTGAAGCATAGACCACTGCCGGTCCCTCACCGAGGTGTAATTCAGGTAGCCAAAAGTTCCCAGTACTACTGTTGTAATAAGAACAAGGGCAATTGTAACCATTCCGGTTACGGAGACTCTTGGTAACACCATATTTAACTCCACTATAGTCAAACTATTAAAAAAATAGTTGTTCCAATTTAAATTACTATTCTGAACATATTACTTCCAATCATTAACTCCATATTTCATAAGTATCTGCTTCAGTTCACCAGATGCACGCAGTTTTCTAATCCCCGCAGAAAGGGTTTTTGCATATTTGCCGGACAGAGGGTTTTTAGGGGAAAAGGCAATGCCAACTTTGTTTGAGGGTTTTGAAATACCCGCTTCTTTTAGTTTGTTCTTAACGCCCATTTTTGCAGATATAAAAGACATAACCAGTTGATCTTCAATAATTGCATCTATTCTACCCGCAAGAAGTTTTTTTATGTTGCTTTCTAATGCTTGATTTTCAAATAATACTTGGACTTTATCAGATTTTGCTCTTCGTGCTGAATAAAGATATTGATTAATTTCTCCATAATCGTAATCGTTGATTACGCCTAATATAACGGAGTTAAGGGATTGAACGCCGGTATACTTCCATTTTGATTCAGTTTTGACATAGAATTTATTTATACTTATTCCAATCTCTTCAGTAGAAATAATAAGTTTTTTATCCATTGCCTCTGAAAAATAGACACCAACAACGCCGTCTGACTTACCGTCTAAAGTATCCTGCAATGCACGTGTCCACGGTGTAGGTAGGTATTTTACCTCATATCCATATTTCGCAAAAGCGGCGATGGCCACATCAATGATAAAACCATTTTGACCTTCCTTAGAATTCATTACATAGGGGGGCCACACATCACCTTCCAGAATTATAGTTGTCTGCTTTGCATCTGAAGCTTTCTCGAAGGCTCCAGAAAGAATAATCTGTGACATGATCGAGAAATATAATAATATTCGCTTCATGATGACCTCCGATCTATGTTTTGTGAACATAACGATATTCGAGGCAGCAAGAGCACAAATTTCAGGAAGGTTGCGAGATTAATACACCGAAAGGTGAGGATTAGCCGTCTTGATCACTTTCGGAAAGATGAACAATTATTACGGATAGTTATTGTTTTTTGACGGTGTATCTGCCGGGGTTTGCCCCCAACATTTTCTGATTGCCTTTAGATTAATCAATATCATATATGAATTTATCAATAAAGTTGATTAAAAAATTGCAACCCTTCCGGTCTTTTTAGCCCCTGGCTGCGTCACGACTCCTCGACATTGTCCCGCTATGTTTCGTCGCAACGTCTTGTCTGGAACTGAATTTTTGGGACCTAAATCCCCCTCAGTCCCCCTTTTTAAAAGGGGGAAGACAAGCAGTACCTTTGTTTTGGTTATAGTTCCGAAATTTTTTGATGTTACAAAAAAATTACTGTTCCGCGATGCAGGATATGGTTTCCCTTTCAGGGTTAGTTTTGCTATGATTATCCCTATGGGTGAAAAGCTGATCTGCAATAACAAGAAGGCCTATCATGAATATTTTATCGAGGAGAAGCTGGAAGCGGGGGTGGTGCTTCAGGGGACCGAGGTAAAATCGCTGCGGGCCGGCAATGTCAACCTGACTGATTCCTTCATGCTGATCCGTGAAGGTGAGGCTTTTCTGCACAACCTGCACATCTCGCCCTATGACTTCGGCAACCGCGCGAATCATCAACCGGACCGCCAGCGCAAGCTGTTGCTGCACCGCCGGGAGATCACCCGGCTGTTCGGCAGGATCAGGGAACAGGGGTATTCGGCCATACCGCTTCGGCTCTATTTCAAGGATGGTTTGGTAAAGGTGGAGATTGGCCTTGCCAAAGGCAAGAAATTGTACGATAAACGCGAGGATCTCAAGAAGAAGGATACGCAGCGCGAGCTGTCCCAGGCGCTGAAGGCGCGCAACAAGGCTTGACGACAACGCTTCGGCGTGTTGAATCGATTTTCAAAGGGGGGCGTAAAGGTTTCGACGGGGGAGTGAATATCTGGGTTGCACCGGGTCGGGGCAGGCGGCCGACCTTAATAAACCTGCAACGGCATTAATTGCCGACAATTACAACACTCCTGTAGCTCTAGCAGCATAACAGGCGTCCCCAACCGAGATGCCGATGGTAAGAAGGGGACGTCATTCACTATCGGATTGGGATGCGCAACGCCCGTAGCGCAACCTGAAAACTTACGGGACCGCTGGCTGGATGCTTTGTCCTGTGCGCATACTGCCGGTTAAATTGAGCAACGGACTAACGGTGTAGTAATTCAGATGGTAGGTTCTTCGGACCCGGGTTCGACTCCCGGCGCCTCCACCAGCCTACGCCATGGCTTCGGCTGGCAGGCCATGTGCCTGTCGGTCGAAGTCTTGGTTTTTTGCGTAGGCTGTCCGCCGTAGTTGCCGAAGCGTGCGCAGGCGACTTACGAAGGCGACTTACGAAGGCGAGCTTTAACTCTCATTGTGATTGGAGAGTTTTTTTGAAATATGTCTATCTCCTCCTGAGTATACCATACAGTCATAACCACATTTACACCAAACTGGGTACTTTACCGACCTAATATCAGGGGACCGGGAAGCCCTCATCCGGAGCTTCTGCTTCAGGTGCGGGCTTTTATTTTTTCTGTTTGCGTATTTGAAAATACTTCGCCTGCTGCAATAACTATCATTTAGGATATCGTCATGACGATCATTCAAGGGATTAGCGTATGACCAAGCATAAGCATAAGAAAAAGGGCGGTTTCCTTAATTGGCTGATACCGGGAATGGTCATAGTGCTGCTGCTGACCGGCATCCTGTTCCTGGTCAAGGTCTTTATGGCCCCGGACAAAATTCATCGGGCGGACCATGTTGCGGTGACGCTTCTCAAGCCGCCGCCTCCCCCGGAGCCGAAGGAAAAACCGCCTGAACCGGAGCAGCCCAAGGAGAATATCATCACTCCCGACGTGGCACAGCAGCAGGATCAGAACGACGATTCGCCGCCGCCGAGGGCCGATCTGGGGGTGGACGCAGATGCAAGCTCGGGCGGCGACGTCTTCAGTCTGGTGTCGAAGAAGAATGGCCGGTCCATCACCCTCGGCCCCGGCAACGGCCCCGGCAGTATAGGCCGGTTTTCGCTCCTGACCAAGTATGGCTGGTATACCTCAAAGATCCAGGATGAGCTCAAGCAGCAGATGCGCAAGCGTCTCGACCAGAATGGAGGGGTGCCCAAGGGTAAATACCAGGCCACGGTTCATATCGTGCTCGATCCGCAGGGATCGGTCCTCAACTACAGGATCGTGGCTTCATCGGGAAACGACAAGATAGACGAAGCCATCAAGCTTTCGCTGCCCGGCATGCGGGTCAGTCAGCCCCCCCCGGAGGGAATGCCACGGGTGATGACGTTGCGGGTTTCTTCCCTTGGGTGAGTTATATCTTGTGGCCTGAGATCACCAAATTCAGGGGACACCATACTCCAAATTCAGAGGCAAATTCAGGGGACACCATACTTAGAAATTCAGGAAATTCAGGGGACACCATACTAGGAAATTCAGGGGACACCATACTTAATTCAACATTGACTTTTGGATAAGGTTGGATTAATCATCGCCCATGGCGAGAATTGCACGTGTTATTGCTGTCGGTATTCCTCATCACGTTACCCAGCGAGGTAATCGGAGAATGACCACATTCTTCCGGGATGAAGACTACCAAACATACATTTCGCTACTTCGCGAGTGGTGCGAGAAGTGCGGCGTTGAAATATGGGCATACTGTTTGATGCCGAACCATGTACACCTCATTGCCGTGCCGGGATCAGAAGATAGTTTGCGTCGCGGTATCGGTGAGGCGCATCGGCGCTACAGCCGTATGATTAACTTCCGGGAGAACTGGAGAGGCCATCTATGGCAAGGGCGATTTGCTTCTTTTCCAATGGATGAGAGCTACCTTCTCGCTGCTGCCCGCTATGTGGAAATGAATCCGGTGCGGGCGCGCCTTGCACCGGATGCAGTTTCCTGGCCGTGGAGCAGCGCTCGTGCTCATGTGGCAGGCACAGACGACGATTTGGTTAAGGTAGCTCCACTTCTGGAGATTTCAGGAGACTGGAGACTCTTTCTTGCGGGAGCGGAAGCAGAAGATCAGATGAACGATATCCGTAAGCACGAACGGACCGGCAGACCGCTTGGTTCAAAGGAATTTATCGAAAAGTTGGAGTCAATCCTTGAGCGGTTACTGATGCGAGGAAAACCGGG
>Ga0326728_10001153_pt1 | contig 95339 bp, 74 predicted proteins | sample MB3enrmetagenome_FD_207602 | JGI IMG/M metagenome (GOLD analysis project Ga0326728, IMG submission 207602) | Lab enriched peat soil microbial communities from McLean, Ithaca, NY, United States - MB31MN | ecosystem: Environmental > Terrestrial > Soil > Wetlands > Peat | place: USA: New York...
CGCCCCCAGGCCCTGCTAACGCCCTCTGGCGGGACTGCTCGCAAGGTCCGGGGCATCACCGCGGGTCTACCGACTGAGCAGTGGCAATACCTCAGAACAGGCACTTGCTGCTCGTTCACCTAGAGGCGTGCTATGAGTGGTACTGGGCCGCTGACCTGCTCAAAGCCCAAGACTGCCAGGTGCGCCTGGTCCGCCCGTTGGGGCTGCACTGGGACGGTGGTTATACTGCCTCCTTCCTCGTGGAGCTTGCGGTTTTTGTATTCATAATGGTCCTGATCTGCGGTGAGGCTTAGACCCGTTAACGGCATCCGGCCTCAGTGGCGGTGTTGAAATTGATCAACCAGCGACCACCCGGGCCTCGGCAGGCCTGGACGTAGTGGTGCTGGGCCCAGCGGTGCAACGAGAATTGAGAAGCCGAGTTCGAAGCGACTTTCTTCGCAGTGCGTTCGTGCTCTGCTTGTGGCTCGCTGGTCTCGGGGCGATGGATCTGAGCCTACTGAGCGACCCGTTCCCGACGGGCTGCTTCGACTTCGGGAGAAAATGCCGCCCGCCAGCGATTGTTGAGCCCACGACGCGCGCTTAAGCCATCCCTTGCTGACAGAGTTGATGACGGTGTGGGGGCCCATCTGTGGGCCTAGTTGCATGGCTTTGTACCTTGACCCATCGCCAACGGCTACCCGCCAGTGAGAGTTGCGGTCGCGCCAGGGGATGACGGTCCTATGATGAGGGCCCTGCATGGCCAAGGGCCCTAGCCACAGCGACGAGTGGCCCTAACGGCACGAGCAGAGTGGCGGCAGCGTTGGCCGCACTGTCTATAAGGAGGACAAGCCATGAGTAGTACGCCCATCGACATCGGCATCGACCAGGACGCACGGGCTGAGATCACTGGGGGCCTGTCGCGCCTGCTTGCCGACACGTACACCCTCTACCTCAAGACGCACAACTACCACTGGAACGTGACCGGTCCCATGTTCCAGACGCTTCACCTGATGTTCGAGCAGCACTACAACGAACTGGCTCTGGCCGTCGACCTCATCGCCGAACGCATCCGCGCCCTTGGGACGCCTGCGCCGGCCAGCTACCACGAGTTCATCAAGCTCACGTCGATCGCAGAAGACGATGACCGGCCCGACGCCACCGAAATGGTGCGCCGCTCACTCATCGGCCAAGAGACTGTGGTCCGCACGGCACGGGAAGTCTTCCCGCTCGCCGAGCGTGCCGCTGACCAGGCCAGTATGGACCTGCTCACCCAACGTATGCAGGTCCACGAGAAGACCGCCTGGATGCTGCGCAGCCTCCTCGCCTAATCTCAACGGCGGCGCCCATGCCTGCGCCGTGTGTTCGTACCTGGCCACCGGTTGATCCCGGGCTCAGAGCACCACTGACTGGGCATGGCATGGGTTTCGAACCTCCAGCAGTCCGTGGCCCGAGTCCCGGGCGTGGTGACGCCGGGCCGGGCAATCCGGGCCGCGGTTGTCCTATTCCTCGCTGTTGTCGGCAGCGCCGGCCTCGTGGGGGCCCTGGAGGCCCCGAGCGTCCCCGTCGCAGGGAAAGCGGCGCCGGTGGTCCACGGCCTTGCTCGGGCTGCTGAGGCCGGACCGGCAAAGTCACTGTCCTATGTCGCCACGAACGCAGCAGAGGAGGCCCCGGCCGCGTCCGGGCTGACTGCTGCAGGCAGCACCAATGCCGAGTTCGGTCCGGCACAGTCGACGAGCGCTAGCGGCCAGCCCGCCCGGATCGAAGAAACAGGCTCCATCACCGTCGTCGTGCCCGGGGACGAGATCGAGGCCGACGTCGACAAACTGATGGCGGTGGCGACGGGCGACGGCGGGTTCGTGGCCAGCACCGAGACCCAGTCGGCCACGCCCGGTTCGCCAGCCCAGGGCACAGTGACGCTACAGGTGCCCTACGCGAGCTTCAGCACCGCCCTTTCTCAGGTCCGCGCGCTGGGGAAGGTCGCGTCCGTTACAACCAGTGCGAATGATGTCACCGGTCAGTACGTAGACCTGCAGGCCCAGATAACCGCCATGGAAGACAGCCGCCAGCAGTACCTCACGATCATGACCAAGGCCACGACGATCGGCGGCATCCTGGCCGTGCAGTCACAGCTCGACAACCTCCAGAGCCAGCTCCAGCAGCTCCAGGGCCAACTCAAGGTCCTCAACAGCGAAACCACTTATGCCACACTGACCGCCACCCTGACCCAGAAGCCGGTCAGGGTCGTCTCCCCGCCGCCGCCCAAACCGAAGTCAGGCCTGGTTAAGGCATGGAATGCCGCCGTGGGCGGGTTTGTGGCCGGCTTCGAAGGCGTCGTGCGGGTGTTGGGGCCATTGCTGTTTGCCCTGCTCCTGGTCGCCGCCTTGTACCTGCTGGGCCGCTTGTCCTGGCACCTCTACCGCCGCCCAGCCCGGCCGGCGACGCCAGAGGCCGCGCAGGGCCCGGCCGACTGAGGTATCGTCAGCGACCACGTGAGGTCCGGTGCCCGGACAGTCAGGTCCGGTGCCCGCACAGTCAGGGCGTGGGCCGGGTCTGCCGGATTTTCATTCTTGGTCTCCCGGCTAAGCCCTTCCCCTCGGCCGTCGATCGTAAAGCTCAGCCGCTCCAGCGGGCGGTGAAGCGGTTGGCATGATGCGCCAACAGATTAGTGGGTAATCAAGGCCTGGGCTCCACGGATGGTGGCCCAGCAGTCGCGAGCACGGAGGCTACGACAATGTACGATTCCATATTTGAGTACGAGTGGGGAGCCGGGACGATGGCAAAAAGCAGCGACGACGATGCCCGCCTCCAAGCGCAGTTAGCGTCCCGGGAAGCGGAGTGGGTGGACGCCGTCAGTTACTGGTGCGATTATTTGACCATCATTGACCTCCCCGGAGAGACGCCAGTTTCACGCCAGGTTTCCTAGCCGACTGGCGACGCGCCCCGGCAGCAGGTCGTGGTCGGGCCCTGGGTGCCATTAGTGTTGGCACTAATGTAGAGTTAGTGGGCGCAAGAAACTCGCAATCCTTGTTGCGACGCGTGGGTAACCGGGCTGTGCCAGTTATGAGGAGGCTTCGAGATCGACGCCGTGCACCTGGTCGTCCGGTTGTGTGGACCTGGGTGGCATATTGCGGACCGGGGGCGAAGTCGGGCCCCCCTGGTGGCCGGCCATCCTGCCCTCGGTTCGTCCACGCCTGTGGCAGGCTCAGGCTCGTGGCAGGCGCAGGCTCGTGGCAGGCGCAGGCTCGTGGCAGGCGCATTGCCTACCGCGACCTCGACTGTTGAGGTTGTGCGGCAACCGGGCCCCGGGACATCGCGGCGAAGCTACCTGGGGGATGGCTGACCAGGCCACAGGCGCAGGTCACGGGCAGTAGCGGCAAAAAGCGAAACCGGTTGTGGCTCAAGTTGCACCGGTCGCCGACCGATGCAAACGAAGTGAGAACCCTGGCGCCGAGCCGAGTTTCGCCGTCCGCACCCGTGGACCTCAGCGACCGGGCCGGCGGTCGCCCCGCGGGGACCGGCGTCAAGGGCGTGCCGCCCAGGGCGTGGTTGTGGTTCCTCGTCTTCGAGGTAGTTCTCGCCCTCATCTACTTCCCGTTCGGTATCCCTTCGGGGAAGCCCCTAATGCTCGGTGCCGTCCCGTGGATGGAATGGGACGGACAGGTCCCGGCGTGGTCCCTGCTCGGGCTCTGCGCCGTTGCCGCAATCGTGTACGGCGCCCTCCGGTACCGGCCCAAAGCGCTGGTGGCCTGGGGTTTCATGGGTGCGGGCGTCTTGTTGTTCATAACAGGGGACACGATCTACAAGTCGTGGCACCAGCTAATGGGCCAACAGAACATCCCGTTCCCGTCGTTCATCGACGCCATCTACATATCGATGTACCCCGTCCTGGCGGTCGGGTTGCTCTGGCTCGTGCGTTCGCGGGTGCCCGGAGGGGACCAAGCCGGCCTGCTCGACGCCCTGATAATCACGCTCGGTGCCGGGCTCCTGTCGTGGATCTTCCTGATCGGGCCCAATGTCCGGGCCCCCGGAGGCACGCTCGTCCGCCTGACCGCTGCCGCCTATCCGCTGGGCGACATCCTGCTGTTGGCCGTGCTCGCCCACCTGTGGAGCGCTGGAGGGTTGCGGAACCCGGCGGGCCGGTTGCTGGCCATAGGCACTTTAGGGACTCTCATTGCCGACTCGGTCTACGGTCTGGCTGGCTTGCACCCGGGTTGGAACTGGCACGACGGCAACCCGTTCGATACCGGGTGGATAGTCTTTTACAGCTGCTGGGGCGCCGCTGCGCTTCACCCGTCGATGCGGGAGCTGTCTGAGCGCAGGCCGGTCGCGCCGCTGCGGACAAGCCGGTCCCGGCTCACATTGCTCGGGGTGGTGACCCTGATCGCGCCGGCCGTGCTCCTTTGGGAAACCACGGCGGGTAAGCCCGTTGACGCCTCGGTCATCGCCGGTGTCGCCGGTGGCATGTTCCTTCTCGTGGTGCTGCGCATGTCCGGGGTCGTCGGAGCCCATGTCCAGGCGGTGGCTCGGGAACAAGTACTGCGCCGGGAGGCGGCTGAGCTTGTTGGGGCACCTGGGCGCGCCGGCATCTACAAGGCCACGGTGCGGGCTGTCAGCGATCTGGTGAGCCCTCACGCCGACGTCTTCTCAGTCACACTGGCCATGGCTGACGACTTTGGCGATTTCACCGTGGTGGCCGGACCGGGCACAGTCGACGGCAGCCCTGTGATCGACCGGAGCACCTTCCCGGACGCGGTCCGCGACAGCCTCGAAGCGGCTCACGCCGTCCGCTTTTCCGCGCCACGGGCGGCGGGCCCGCCGTCAGGCACGGCGATAAACCATGTCTTTGTTTGCCCCGTCGTCATGGAGGAACAAGTCAAAGGCCTGATCGTCGTCCAGAGCCCGACCGAAATGTCGATCGACCTCACAAACACGCTCGAAACTCTTGCCGCTCAGATCGGCCTGGCCCTCGACAGAGAGGAACTGACAGACGCTTTCCATGCCCGCCAAAGCGAAGCGCGCTTCCAGACGCTCGTGCAGAACGCCTCGGACGTCATCGTCATCGCCCGTCCTGACACCACCATCACCTACCAGACGCCATCAGCGCAGAGGGTGCTTGGCCATGACCCTGGCTCCCTGGAGGGCAAGCGGTTGATGTCCCTGATCCACCCCGACGACGTTGAGAAGGCCTTGGCCGCTTACGCCGGGGTGGCGGCACGTTACGGGACGTCCGTCACTGCCGAGTGGCGCGTCGCGCATGGGGACGGATCATGGCGCCACACGGAGGTAGTGGCGAACAACCTGCTTGGTGACCCAACGGTCGAAGGCATCGTCATCACCCTGCGGGACGTGACGGAGCGCAAGGCGCTGGAGGACGAGCTCAAGCGCCAGGCTTTCCACGACGCGTTGAGTGGCTTAGCCAACCGGGCGCTGTTCTTGGACCGCCTGGAGCACGCTTTGGCCCGCGCGGAGCGGTCCCTGACCTCGTTGGCAGTGCTCTTTTTGGACTTGGACGACTTCAAGCTCGTAAACGACGGCCTCGGGCACGCTGCCGGCGATGAACTGCTTGTAGCCGTCGCTTCCCGCCTAACCGCGGCCCTTCGTAGCGGTGACACCCCGGCCCGCTTCGGGGGCGACGAGTTCGCCATCCTGCTCGAAGAGACGGAAAACCCCGACGACGCCTGTATGGCGGCGGAGCGGATCATCACCGACCTGAGGCCACCATTCTTGATCAGGGACCGCTCTGTCGCCGTCCGCGCGAGCATCGGTATCGCCTACAGCAAAATCGGCGCCGAAAGCGCGGCCGAGCTGCTGCAGGCGGCTGACGTGGCGATGTACGCAGCCAAGGCAAGGGGGAAAAACGGCTACGAGGTCTATCAGCCCTCTCTGCAGGTTGCGGCGAGCGAGCGCCTGGAAAAGACAGCGGAGCTGCAAAGGGCGGTCGACGAGGGCCAGTTCGTCCTCTACTACCAGCCGATCGTCAGCCTCGACGGCGGTGACGCCATTGGCCTCGAGGCGCTCATACGTTGGGTGCACCCGGAGCGCGGCCTGTTGCTACCGACGGAGTTCATCCCCCTGGCCGAGGAGACCGGCCTCATCATTCCCATCAGCAGGTGGGTCCTGAGTGAGGCTTGTCGAAGGGCACGGGGATGGCAACGTCACCACCATCTGGGGGGCAGGTTGAGGATGAGCGTCAACATCTCGGCCCGCCATTTCCAGCACGACGGACTGGTCGATGACGTGTCCAGGGCCTTGATGACCTCGCACCTTGATCCCGGCTGCCTGGTGCTCGAGATCACCGAGAGCGTCCTGGTGCACGAACCCGAGGCGGTCATCGAACGGATGCTCCAGCTCAAGTCAGTCGGTGTGGCCTTCGCGGTCGACGACTTCGGTACGGGTTACTCATCGTTCAGCTACCTGCAGCGGTTCCCGATCGACATCTTGAAGGTGGACAAGTCCTTTGTGGACGACGTCGGCGATTCGGCCAAGGCCGTAGTCCTGGCGAAAACGATTGTGCAATTGGGCAAGTCGCTCAACCTCGAGACGGTGGCCGAAGGCATCGAGAAGTCCCTCCAGGTCGATGGCCTGCGGGCTCTCGGGTGCCGGTACGGGCAAGGTTTCCTCATTGCCCGTCCCGTGGCACCGGAGGAGATGGACAGGCTCCTGCCACTCATGGCTTCAGGGGAACTCCTGAGCCAGGCGGAGACTGCAGGGGAGGAAGTACAACAGTGACAAGTACATGGGCAGGCACCGTCGGGACTGACGAGACCGTCGGCACTAACGAGAAAGGGCCCGAGACGCGCTCCGAGCGAGCTCGGATTGACAGCCGATGGGCAGACCTGGAGAGGCTGCGGTCCTCTCACCCGATGATGGACGCGATCATCGACGAGGTGCGCGGCCGGCGGATAAGGATAGGGGACCAGTGGTTGTGCGACTTCGCCTCGTGCAACTACCTCGGTTTCGACCTCCACCCGGAGATCATTGCCTCGGTGGCACCGGCTGTCCAGAAATGGGGTACCCATCCGAGCTGGTCGCGATTGCTTGGCAACCCGCGTCCCTACGTTGAAATCGAGGAGCAGCTCACGGAACTCCTGGGTGCCCCCGACACGCTGGTGTTGCCCACTATCACGATTATTCATACTTCGGTGATCCCTGTTCTTGCCGGGCAAGGCGCGGTCCTGGTCGATGCCCAGGCGCACAAGACGATCTACGAAGGGGCCGCTATCGCCAGGGGCGCCGGGGCAAGCCTTCATCGGGTTAGGGCGAACGACCCCGAGCACCTCGAGGAGGTGCTGAGCTCGTTGCCTGCAGGGGTCTCGCGCATGTTCTGCATCGATGGCGTCAACAGCATGACCGGTAACGCCCCAGACCTTCCTCTATTGGCACGGATCTGCCGGGACCACGACGCCCTGCTCTACGTGGACGACGCCCACGGATTTGGGATCATCGGTGAACGCCCGACGGCAGATATGCCGTACGGGCATCGAGGCAACAGCATCGTTCGGTTCTACGACGAGAGCTATGACAACCTGGTGCTCGTCGCCGGCCTGTCCAAATCGTACTCGTCGCTGGCCGCTTTCCTGGCGCTGCCCACGTCTCTCAAGAACTACTTGAAGGTGGCGGCCCCCCCGTACCTGTACTCCGGCCCGTCGCCTTTTGCGTCGCTCGCCACCGTCCTGGCCGGCCTCAGGGTCAACGACGCCGAAGGCGACCAAATCCGCCAGTCACTTTGCCTGAAGACAGGCCGGGTGCTCGACCAGATCAGAAGGCTGGGCCTGTGGACGCTCAACACCTCGGGGTACCCGGTGATCGAGCTTCCCCTTGGCCACGCCGACGACATCGACGCCGTGGGGAGGTTCCTCTTCGCCCGGGGCATCTATGTCACTCTCGCCGCGTACCCCCTGGTCCCAAGGTCCCAGGTCGGGTTCCGGATCCAAGTGACGGCCGCCAATGACGACAGTGAGATAGACCAGCTCAACGAGGTGCTCGCCGCGCTCGCTGAAAGGTTCGACATGCAGCAAGCGCCGCTACCGGCCTGACCGGCCTGACGGCAGGCCCGGTGCTGATCACGGCCCCGCTCCGAAGGCGGGATTTTCGGCTCCTATGGACCGGGATGGCCGTTTCGCTCCTGGGCGATGGGGTCTTCGTAGTGGCGGTGGCCTGGCAGGCGTACGCCATCTCCGACCACCCTTCCGCTCTCGCCTACATCGGCCTCTCCACGTCCGCTCCCCAGGTCGCACTATTGCTCGTGGGTGGCGCCGTTTCCGACCGCGCCCCACGCCGTACCGTGCTGTTTTGGTGCGACGTCTCTCGCGCCCTGGCCGTGGCTGCCCTGAGCTTCTTGGTAGCCGACGGCGCCGCTCGGCTCTCCGAGCTGTGCCTCGCCGGGGCCCTTATCGGCACCGCCACGGCATTTGCCTCGCCCGCCTTCGACGCCCTCGTGCCCCAGCTCGTCCCGGGCCCCGAACTTACGCAGGCCAACGCCATCGAGCAGTTCGCCCGCCCGTCCGCCGTCCAGCTGGCCGGTCCCGCCCTTGGTGGCATCGCGGTGGCAACCGTCCACGCCTCAGGCTCATTCGGCCTGGACGCGGCGACGTTCGCCTTCTCGGCTCTTTGTGTCAGGCGGATGGCCCCGCTGGATGCCAGCCCGGTCGCGCCGAGCGCGCGCCTCTGGCATGAGGTGGGCGAGGGCATGCGCTATGTACGTGGCCAGGTGTGGCTTTGGGGCACCTTTGTTTGTGCCACGTTCACTTACCTCCTGTTCATCGGGCCCACGCAGGTATTGCTGCCCTACGTGGTCCGTAACTCGCTCCATCAGGGGGCGTCGACCTACGGCGTTGTCCTCGCTGCCGGCGGCGCCGGGGCTCTAATCGGAGCCCTCGTCTCTGGCCACCGACCTCATCCGCAACGCCCAATGCTGTGGATCTACGCCTGGTGGACAGCGGCGACGCTCGCGGTGGCCGGGTACGGGTTGGCGACGAGCAGCTGGGGCCTTGCCGGCGCGGCCCTGGTGGTGAACGGTGCGGAGGCGGGGGGCACGGTCGTGTGGGCGACGCTCAAGCAGCGACGTGTCGCCAATTCGATGCTGGGCCGAGTGTCGAGCATCGACTGGTGCATCTCCACGGCACTGCTACCGCTGAGCTATGCGCTCACCGCTCCGGTAGCCGAGGCCCTGGGGGCCCGCCGAACTCTGGTTGGCGTGGGTGTACTGGGGGCGGCGGTCACCCTCGGGTTCCTCTTCTTGCCCGGCATGCGGGCCGGGGAAGTGCGAGGGTCGCTCCTCTCCCCAGATCGGGCCTGAACGTGAGCTAGCATCCAAACGTATGTTCCCCCTGAGTGCTTGGGACGAGGGCCTGGACGACGCTCAGCTGGCGGTCGCCACCCATGACGACCGGCCGTTGGTGGTGGTAGCCGGCGCTGGGACCGGCAAAACGCGAGCGCTGGTATCGAGGGTTGCCTGTTTGTTGGAGCGAGGGGCACTCCCCGAGAGGGTCCTACTCCTCACATTTACCAGACGGGCGGCTGACGAGATGCTGGCCCGGGCAGCCAACCTCGTGGGCCTGCGAGGCGAGCGCCGGCCCTGGGGCGGCACTTTCCATGCCGTGGCTCACCGCTGCATAGCGGCCTACACGGAGTTGCTCGGCCTTCCCAAAGGCTTCAGCGTCATGGGCCCGAGCGAGGCGTGCGACCTCATGGACCTCATGCGCTCGCAATTCGCGCTGTCAGGCACGGCGGTGAGGCCGCCGCGATCGGCGACGCTCGTAGAGATCTATTCGCGTTGCATAAACACGTGCCGACCGTTGCACGAGGTGTTGCAGGTGGGCTACCCATGGTGCGAGCCGCACCTGAACGCCATTTCCGATCTCTTCCGCGCCTTTACTGCCCGCAAAACCGGCTCCGCCATGCTGGACTTTGATGATCTGTTGCTGTACTGGCGAGCGTTGCTCGACCAGGAGGACCTGGGGCGGCACCTGGCGGCGATGTTCGATTACGTGCTCGTCGATGAGTACCAGGACGTCAATAGCCTCCAGGTGGACATTGTGCGGCTGCTGGCGCCGGGGGGCCGGGGCCTGACGGTGGTGGGTGACGAGGCGCAGGCCGTGTACGGGTTCCGGGGAGCCGATTCCCGCCAGTTGCGCGAGCTCGTCCTTGGGTTCCCCGAGGCGTCCACAATCAAATTGGCCCAGAATTTCCGTTCCCGCCAAAGCATCCTGGACGTTGCCAACGCCGTGCGCCCGAATTGCGGCACTGCGGGAATCCGGCTCTTTTCTTGCCGCGGCAAGGGCCCCAGGCCCCGGCTCGTGCACTGCCACGACACCTCGGAAGAGGCGAGGGTCATTGCCGACGCCGTCCTGGAAGCCCACGAGCGGGGTGTACCCCTCCGGGAGCAGGCTGTGCTCGTGCGGGCGGCCCACCACAGCGACCTGGTCGAGGTCGAGCTCACTGCCCGCAAGATCCCTTATCGTAAGTACGGCGGCCTGCGTTTCCTGGAAGCCGCCCACGTGAAGGACTTTGTCAGTGCTGCGCGGTTGCTCGACAATCCTCACGACGAGGTTGCTTGGTACCGGTTGTTGCGCCTGCATGACAACATCGGCACGGCGCGCGCCCGGGCGCTGACCGAAAGGGCCCGGTCCTCGCCTGACACCCTCGGCAATTGGCCAGAGCTGGTGGCGGTCGCTCCGGCTGAGGCACGTTCACTGCTTTCGGCCACGCTCGCCAAATTGGCGGAGGCCCGCTCGCGCACGACCCCTGGCCGGCGCGCCGAGATGGTCCTGGAGGCCGTGAGGCCCTTACTGGTGGGCCGTTACCCGGACGCCCGTGCACGCTTGGCCGACCTCGAGCGCCTGGTCGGAGCGGCCTCGAGGGTGACAGACCTAGCGGCATGGCTCGCTGAGCTCACCCTCGACCCGCCTGAGTCAACCAGCGATCTCGCGGGGCCACCTCTTCTCGACGAGGACTACCTGGTCATCTCGACGATCCACTCAGCCAAGGGCCTCGAATGGTCAGCCGTTCACGTCCCTCACGTGGTGGACGGCTTTATCCCCATCGACATGGCCCTGGGTACGCCCGAAGGCCTGGAGGAAGAGCGTCGCTTGTTCTACGTGGCCGTCACCCGCGCCCGGGACGAGTTGTGCCTTTACGCGCCGTTGAGGATGCCCTACCACCCGCGGGGGAACAACGACCGGCATGGTTATGCCATAGTGAGCAGGTTCGTTGACCAGTCGGTGAGCTCGGTGATGGAGGTCGTGGAGCAGGCCGTGCCCCGCTTCGGCGTACCCGTGCCTCTCTCAGGAGCCAGGATCTCGGTGGACCTCAGTTCCTTGTGGGTTTGAACCCCGACGCGCTCGTCAACGGGTAGGCCACGCCGAAAGCCGGTCGTGGGGCCGGTCAGTGTTGCCTATCAGTGCTGCGCGAACAGGACTCTGCCGTCGTCCTCCAGGGACCGTGGCAGCGTGGCCAATTCCACGACATCGGCGCCGGCCGAAACGTCGTCCAGGGTGCGCCTTGCCGGCTCCGGGAGCAGCAGCGTCAATCCCATGCCGAGGCAGGCTGAGCCGGCCGCTACTACAAGCATGCCCCGCAGGCCGATGGAGGTCTCCAGCGTGGGCACGAGGAAGACACCGACGAAGGCTCCGAGCTTGCCGATGCCGGCGGATATGCCGTGGCCGGTGGTGCGGGCCCGCACGGGGAAGATCTCGGAGGGCAGGACGAACGTTGTGGTGTTCGGACCGAACTCGATGAACAGGTAACTGACACCGAAAATCGCCAAGAACGGCGCGACGTGGACTGTGAGGGCCGGCACGAAGCCGAGGATGAGGAAAGCGCCGGTCATGACGGCGAAGCCGATCATTTGCAGCCGGCGATGGCCTATGCGGTCCATGAACGAGAAGGCAAGGATGTAGCCGGGCACGGCGAAGACGACGAAGATCGCCAGGCTCCAGACCAGCTGCGTCGTGACCGACGCAGCTGGCGAGACTTCCTTCAGGATTGTCGGCAGCGACAGCGTATTGCCGTAATACGCATAGTCGAATAAGAGCCAACTTCCGGCGGTCCCGACCAGGAGCCGCAGCATCCGCGGCTCTCGCAGGAACAGGACCAGGTGACCCGACGCGGGGGCTCGCGGCCCCGCCTTCGGGCTGGCGGTTGGGCCATTCGCGGAGGCAATACCAGCCGAGAACGCCTTGAGCTCGGCGGCCGCCTTCACGGCGTTCCCACGGACCTCAGCCACAAAGCGTGGGGATTCCGGCATCAAGGTCCTCAACCACAGGACGGTTGCGGCAGGCACGGCGCCGAGGCCGAGCAGGAGGCGCCACGTGATGTTGTGGCTCACGCCCGACTTGAGGAGCGTCAGGGCAACCAACGGGCCGACGATGAGCCCGAGCGCCTGCATGGAGAACACCAACCCAACTAGGCGTCCCCGGTCGTTGCGGTTCGAGTACTCGCTCATCAGCACGGCGGACACCGGGTAATCGCCACCGATGCCGAGGCCGAGGAGGAACCTGGCTACCACCAACCAACCGAAGCCCGTAGCGCAGGCGGACAGGAGGGCGCCGGCGATCATCACGAGCGCAACGGTGACGTACACGCTCTTGCGCCCCAAGAGGTCGGCGACGCGCCCGAAGACCGTGGCCCCTATGAAGGCACCCAGGATGGCTGCTCCGGTGACCCAGCTCTTGTGGTAAGTGCTCAAGTGCCACTGGCTCGTGACCAGGGTGGCAACTGTGCTGATGACGAAGAGGTCATACGCGTCTGTGAAGAAACCGACGCCGGACACGACCACCGTCCGCATGTGGAAGCGGCTCCGGGGTGCCTCGTCGAGTGCGTCGGCAATGCTCATAGCGCCGCGGCCGCTCGTGGCCGGAAGGACACTTGGCCCCGTAGGCATCGCCCTCCAGAGTCTCAACGCCAGATGACGGCAAGGTGACAACTCAGTAAACGGAACATGTACGGGGCCCGAAGTTTTGGTTCCGGCGCAGGCGGCAAGCCGTCGAGTGGTGCCATGCGGGCCCGGTAGCTTCGGCAACGTGACATTGCCACCAGGGGCCCCCGCGGACCGGCCGCGACGCTGGCGGCGGGCCGGCGAGGACAGGATCCTCTCGTTGCCCAACGTCGTCACCACCCCCCGGCTGGTGCTGGTCCCCGTGTATGTTTGGCTGCTGGCCCAACCGCATCACCGTGACTGGTTCAACGCCGCAGTCCTACTCGCCGTCCTCGGTTTCACCGACTGGCTGGACGGCCAACTGGCCCGGCGCCTCGACCAGGTGACAAAGCTCGGCAAGGTCCTCGACCCGACGGCAGACAGGATCCTGCTGGGCACCGCAGTGGTGAGCATCCTGGTCGTCGGTGCTGTACCGCTGCCCATAGCCATCATCGCCCTGAGCCGGGAGGGCCTGGTCGCCATCGCTACGATCGCGCTGGCCCTGGCCGGGGCCCGGCGGATCGACGTGACGCTGGTCGGGAAGGCCGGGACTTTCGGGCTCATGTGCGCCTTCCCCCTGTTCCTGGCTGGCCATTCGACCGTTGGTTGGCACCACGTTGCCCTGGCCCTGGCTTGGGTGGCGGCCGTGCTGGGCCTCACGCTCGGTTGGGTCTCGGTGGCCGTCTACGTACCCCTCGCCCGTGCCGCGCTGGGCGACGGCCGTGCCCACGCGCCCGCTACCGCTTCAGTCGACGGGGCTACCACTTCAGCCGGCGGGGTTACCACTTCAGCCGACGGGCGCGCCGCGAGTGAGCCGTCGCAGCCCAACGAAGGGCCGGCCAGCCGTTAGGTGACCAAGCGCAACCTTGTCCAGCACACTGTGCCCGCCACCCTGTGTGATGGTGCGGACGCTGGCCGGGCGCGTTGAGTTCTTGTCTCGACGACTCCGGGCCAATGGCCGGGCACTTGTGGTTCCCTGGCCTCGTGATGAACGCACGATCGTCGTCGCAGGCGGTGTTGTTGGAGGCGGGCGCAAGGCTAAGGAGGAACGCCGATGGCTAGCGTCGTGGTGACAGGAGCATCTGCCCAAGAGGCGGCGCTGGAGTACCTTGCCCAGCGGCACCCGGCGTTGGCGGGTGGCAACCTGGCTGTGCTCAGGCTCGAGTCGGGTTGGCTGGTCGAGACGGCGCCGGCCGCGGCCGGTGGCGACGGCGCGGCGGAGAAGGTGATGCTGATGGTCAGCCGTCACGGATCTGTCGAAGAAATTGGCAGGTCGCTGCCGCGCCAGAACGCCCAGCGTTGCCTCACGGTCCTGCAAGCCGCAGTGAGGCCGGTTCCACGGTTTGCCTGATGGTCGCGGCCTGTGGGCCTGGCCGCTTTGCGGGTGGCGCCGGTGTGCCACGGAGAGTAAAGATGGCACCGTGCTCGACCATGTATCGATTCAATGCCATGACCCGGCTGCCAGCGCAGCCTTCTACGACGCCGTCCTGGCCCCGCTCGGAGGTAGGCGGGTCATGGAGTTCGGTGACAATGTGGGCTTCGGCGTGCCGCCGAAGCCTGAGTTCTGGTTGGGCGGGCAGGAGACCGGTGACGGCTTCCGCGAGTCCCACCTCGCTTTCGTAGCCGCGGACCGGGCCGCGGTGCAGGCGTTCTTCGAAGCCGCCGTCGCCGTTGGGGCCCCGGTGTTGTATGAGCCCCGTCTCTGGCCCGAGTACCACCCGAACTATTTCGCCGCGTTTGTGCGTGACCCCGATGGCAACAACGTCGAGGCCGTCTGCCACCTGCCTGGATGAGGGGCGTTGGTGACGGTCAACTTGCCGCCCCGCTCCGGCCAGGCGCGGCCGGTGCTGCCGGTGCCGCTCGGCCCTCTTCCTCAGGCCGAGTTCGAGGCCATCTTTACGAGAGTCCCTCGGCTCACAGTCGAAGTTGTGATCGTGTCTGCCGATGGGGTCCTGCTCAGCCAGCGCCAAAGCCCGCCGTGCCAGGGCCTTTGGCATATACCCGGGGGCACGGTGCGCTTCGGCGAGCTGCTCACCGACGCGGTCAGGCGGGTTGCCGCGCAAGAACTCGGGTTGGAGGTGGAGGCGGGCAAGTTCCTCGGGTACATCGAGTACCCGAGCCACCTGCAAAGCAGCTGGGACTGGCCCGTAGGGATGGCCTTCGAGGCTCTCCCGGCCGCGTCTTCATCATGGTCGTTCGAGCCCACGCCGGCGCTGCGGTGGTTCTCACGGCTTCCCGCCGAGATGCACGAAGAACAAAGGGACTTCCTTTCCGTTCACAAGCTCACGGCCTGAACCTGCGTCCCAGCGGCTGCCCCGCGCCGCGCAGATCCGGTTTTTCGCAGCCCTCAAGCCCGCTGGCCAGGCGCCCGATGGATTGGCAGGAACAAAACCCAAGGATGGGAGCTGAGCAATGCATATCTCGCCCGTCGCCCAGTCTTACGCGGCCATGCAGGTGCCTGCCCCGGTTGCTACGAACCCCGCAAGCACGTGGGCCGCTCCGGCCGCCAAGCCGATCCCCGCAGCGGTCCCGCAGGTCGCGGCGGCCCCCGGTGCCACGCTCGCGATGCCCCAGGGCGTCGCAGCCTCGACGTTGCCGCGAGCCAGCGGCGATGGGAGCGGTGCGACCGGGACCGCTGCCCTCAACGACAACAACACCTCCAGCGCCGTCGCGCAAGATTCGAATTCCGTCGATTTCTTGGCGTGACTCCCCGCAGGGAGCGGAGTGGGTGCATAGCAGCTGGAAGATTTCGGCCAGAGCTGTGGCCACCCAGCCCGCGGCGCCCTAATTGTTGGTGATCGCGCCTATGTGGGAGCGACTCCCGCTGAGCGCGACCGGCGGGAGTCAGAGGCCAGTCTGCGCTGGGCGCCGAGCGCCAACGTCGCCAGGCTGGAAATGGCGAATGAGCAGATCGATGCGCTCATCCAGCTTGCCGGGTGGAACCCGATAGCGCTGGCAATGTCGGCCCACAACCGGGCCCACAGGGAGACCTGGCCGGGGTTGACGAACTGGTACGTGATGAAGCCGGCGAGCCAGGGCACGAGCATCCGCCATCTGGCTGGTGAAGTCGGCGAAAGGTCCCACCGGCCCCTGGAGACTACGAAGTAGTCGACGACGAAGACGCCGAACATGGGGACGAATACCGACCCGATTAGGTCCAGGAAGTCCAGGTAGTCACCGATGTGCAGCGCCAGGGCGAGGCCTGTCGACACAGCACCGACGGTGGCTGCCAGCACCCTCCGGTCGGTGAGCGGGCGCAGGTTTTGGATCGAGACAGCCGTCGAGTACACGTCCGTGAACGCCTGGTCGATCTCCCGCACGGCCAGGAGCGTGAAGGCAACCGAGCCGAGGGGTACGGCGATGAAGGCGGCGTAGATGTCGTTGGGGCTCTTTGCCACGGTGACCAGAGTGATGAGGCCGATCAAGTAGCAGGCGACCTGCGTGAAGCTGTACCCGCCGAGCGCGGCGGCGAAGGCTGTCCGAGGTGAACGGGAATGTCGCGTGTAGTCGGCCGCGAGTGGCGCGAAAGAGATGGCGACAGCCACGGTCGTGTCGGTGGCCGGCCAGAACCCTTGCCAGGTGCCGGCCGACAGGGCGGGGAGCGGGTGGTGGAGCAGTTCGACCAGAAGGTAGACGAGCACAACGGCGACAACGCCCGTAACGTAGCGCCGCAGCACGCGCACGAAGCCCAGTGGCCGCATGGTGAGCGCCGTAGTGATAACGCCTCCGGTCACCACGAAGGCCCATTCGGGCACGCCAGGCGCCAGCAGGTGCGCCGCCGTAGAGATCGTCACCAGCTCGAAGGTTCCCCACCCCACGCACTGGGCGATGTTGAGGACGGTGGGGATGTAAGAGAGGCGGGCACCAAAGAGGCCGCGCAGCAGCACCATGGCAGGCGAACCGGTGACGGCGCCCGGGACTCCGGAGGCGGCCACGGCCAAGGTGCCGAGGATGGTGCCGGCCACTATGGCGGCCAGGGCCGCTTCGAACGAGAGCAGCGGAGTGCCGGAGCCGTTGGGTCGGAGGACCCAGATCGCCCCGGTGAAGCCAAGCAGGCTTACCCCGAGGTTGCCCCAGAGGCCGAGCTGGTCGAGCAGGCCAAGGGGTTGGGGGACAGGTTCGGCGAGCGTCAGTGGGACCTCGGCGTGCCCGGTCGCGGCGATGGCGCGGCCCGCGGTCCTAGCTGTTCCCGCTATGTGTGACGAAGCCATGGTCCCTCCCTACGCCGGCATTACCCGGACAGGTTCAAGCGGTCGGCAACGCCCGGTCACAGCGTGACCAGCTGCCCTCTCAGCCCGGAATAGCGCCCGAGCTCCCGCGTTGTGGATGTCCTGAGCCGCGCGCCCCGAGGGAGACGCCTGCTCAACCACTCATGATATACGAAATGGACTTTGGGCCCTAGTGGCGGTCAGCGCGCAAAACCTTACTATGCCCATCATGTTTGTTGTGGCTGCGGTAGGACGCTGAAGCGATGTCGTTGGGGACGGCGCAACCTGGCGAGGGCTCCGGTGAGGGCGGCAGTGGGGGCGAAGCGGTCGACCTTCACGAACTGGACCACCTGTTTGCCGACTCGCTTGTGAGCCAACGCCATTCGCTGACCCCTGTGCTGCCGTCCAAGCAGGAAGTCGAGAGTTTCGTCGACGAAGTCCTGGCTCTGTTCTTTCCTCAACGCGCGGCAGACGTCGCCTCCACTGAGGACGAAGTGCGCGCCCGGCTCACACTGCTCCGTACCGACCTTGCCCGCATCCTGTGCACCGTGGTGCCGGGCGAGCGTTCCGGGGAACTGGCTGGTCGCTTCGCCGCACTGCTACCCGGGATCTACGAGCTGTTGCGGGCCGACGCCGTTGCCATCACTGCTGGCGATCCCGCGGCCGAGAGCCTGGAAGAGGTGATCGCCGCGTACCCGGGTTTCGTAGCGATCGCTGTCCACCGACTCGCCCACGGGCTCCACAGCCTGGCTGTGCCCGTCCTGCCCAGGCTGTTGGCGGAGGTGGCTCACGCACGTACCGGTATCGATATACACCCGGGCGCGCATATCGGGCATTCCTTTTGCATGGACCACGGGACTGGCATTGTCATCGGGGAGACGGCCATTATCGGCGACGAGGTCAAGATCTATCAGGGTGTGACACTTGGCGCGCTCAGCGTTGCCAAGAGCGCAGCAGGGAGGAAGCGTCACCCGACAATCGAGGACCGGGTGGTCATTTACGCCAACGCTACCGTTCTTGGCGGCGGCACCACCGTCGGCCACGACAGCGTCATAGGTGGCAACGTCTGGTTGACTACCAGCGTCCCGCCAAGTTCTTACGTCTACCACACCAGTCAGGTCCGGGTCCGCAATGTGGCGGACACGCTCGAACCCCTTGACTACTCCATTTGAGCCGCACCGAAAACGGCACGGCTGCGCCTCACGGCGGTGCCACTGGCGGCGGTGTTACCAGCCCGTCGCGGAGAATATCTGAGCGTTCAGCTTGGTGCCCATCATTTCCCCGAGCGTCGGGGCATCGCCGCACGGTGCGACGGTCCCATCGGCGAGCACGATCCAGGCGCCCCGGCCGTCGCTGGTGGGCACGATCGCCTCGGTCGGGTCCCTGGGTGTTGTCGCTATCGGGCTGATCCAGGAGCCGAGAGCCTTGGCGTCTCCTTCCGGGAACACGACCCCGTTCAGTAGTAGGACCCAGTAGCCCCTGCCGTCGGGCGTGCGGGCGGCAGCCCTGGCAGGCGTCCCGCCCGCTCTTGCGAGCCGCTGGCAGTCCGTGTCGGGGATCCTTGGCGCGTCGCCGAAGGCGATCATCTTGCAATTGGACAGGAGCACCCAGTACCCCGAGCCGGTGGCGTCAAGCACCAAAGATGTAGCCTCTGCGCCTCCGCAGCCGCTGTCGGAGGTGGCACAGGAACCGGCGAAGTGAGCGTCACCAAATGCGAACACGTCCCCGGTGCGGTTCAGTAGGAAATAGCCCTTACCATCAGCGGTGGGCACGATCCCGATTGTGTCCGGTCCAAGTAGGTCCATCGACGCCAACGACCCGAAGAACCGAGCGTCGCCAAAGGCGAAAACGCCTCCCAGGATGTTGACCAACCAATAACCGTGGCCGTCTGGCATAGCGGCGATCCCCGTCATTGGGACGTACTCCGACGCCTTGGGCCACAGCGGGAGCGTAGAACCGTGGAACCGCGCTGACCCGAAGGAAAAGACCCCGCCGTCCATGCCGGCAAGCCAGTACCCAGGCCCGTTGATGAGCGCCGATGGGGTTGTCGTGGTCGTCGCCGGCATGGTCGTCGTCGTCGTCGTCGAGGTGCCGGGGCGGGTCGTGGCTACGGGCACGCCGGGGAATGTGACCGGCGACGAGGACGGAGCACCGTAGGTGACGTTGAACGAATTGGTGGCCGAATTGTACTGGTCCGGGTAGGCCTCGATTTCGTGCCCCTTGGTGATAGCCGCCATGTACACCGGCGAAACGGTTGCCGTCCCTGTGCCCGGGCCGCCTACTGTAAGGTTGGAGAACTGCACCGCGCCGAAGTCGGCCAGCGGGAACAACGACTTCGTCAGGTCGTTGGTGGGTACCTCTTCCACCCACTCGGCCGAATTGCCTGGAGCGCTGTAGGAAACTGCGCCGGCCCACACCGTGTGCCGGGTGACGTCCTCGACCGTGATGGTCCAGCTCGCGGTCGCCACATGGGCGACTTCCGCCGAGATTTGGTCGCCCGGGAGTACTTCCCCCAGGTACATGACGCTGCCGGGGACTATCTCGTACCAGGCGTAGTAGAGGTCGCCGTCGGTACCCCAGTCCTGCTCTGTCCCCACCTGGATCAGGTCATTGGTGGTGGTCCCGTCTATGCCGACCCACGTGCTGGAGTAGCCCGCCGCTGTGATGTTCTCGACCGTGGGCACGGACCAGCAGCCGCTGACTTCTGTAAAGCGGGCGCCGGCACCTGCGTCGACATAACCCGACCAGTTGGCAGATTCCTTAGGGGATTTCGCCGCCTGGGCTTGCTGGCGGGTCGTAGGTAGTGCCGCCTCGGGGTGCGCCCAAGACGGTGGGACCGGCTTGGCCGTTGTCAGGGGGAAGGCACGGTACGGGCGGCGAAGCCCCAGCACCGGCTGTGCCCCGGGGACGAGGTGCGCCGTTGCCGTTGCCGGTGCCCCGCCAGCGTGTGGTGCCGGGCTGGCGCCGGCGGGGGCCCTGCCCGGCAACGCGGTCGCGATCACCATGGTTGCAGTGGACAGCACGGCCCCGACTTTCGCGACTTTGACGGCTCGTTGCCAGTGCCTGGTCACCGTGAGCCACCGCAGTACGGACGGCTTGCGACGACTCGAGTCTTGGTACAGCTCAAGGACAACAGGCTAGGCCCTGGAGCGCTCTGTCCGGGAGTCCCAGTTGAGCGGCGTGAGGTGGCCGCCCTCAACCGGCAGTGGCGCCGAGGCGGGGGGTCGCTCCATGGCGTGCCGGTGGTGAGGTTGAGGCCACCCGGGTCGGTCGGTAGAGTGAGCGCCACTTGGACAGGGGGAGGACAGCCCGTGCCACGAAGGCAGGGACCGGGCCCACGCAGGCCCACCATCTCAGACATCGCGGAGCGCGCCGGCGTTTCCAAGGTGTCCGTGTCCTACGCTTTGAATGGCCGGCCCGGGCTCTCGGAGGAGACCCGGCGCCGCATCCTGGCTATTGCCGAGGAGGTCGGCTGGCACCCCAATCGTGCCGCGCGGGCCCTGTCGGCGTCCCGGTCGGGGGCTTGCGGGTTGGCCCTGGCCCGGCCTGCCCGGACGCTCGCGTACGAACCCTTCTTTGCCAAACTGCTCTCCGGCATCGAGGCCGCGCTGTCCGCTTCCCACCTGGCCCTCATGCTCCAGATCGTCGAAGGCGTCGAGGAGGAAACGGTTGCCCTCCGGCGCTGGTGGGCCGAGCACCGGGTGGACGGGGTGCTTCTCGTGGACCTCCGAGTGGACGACCCCAGGATCCCGGTCGTGCAGCATCTCCACCTGCCCGCGGTGATAGTGGGAGGCCCGGGCCCCACCGGGACAGTCCCGTATTTCCCGGGCAACGACGCCGGCGGCATCCGCGCCATCATCAGTCACCTGGTAGCCCAGGGGCACCGGCGCATCGACCGCGTGGCCGGGTCACCCGCTTTCGCCAGCACCCAGGTGCGAACGCAGGCCTTCCAGGAGGCCCTGGCCGCGGCCGGTGCCACGGGGCGTGTCCTCTCCACCGACTACACGAGCATCGCTGGGGCGTCGGCCACGCGCAAGCTGCTCGTCCGATCGCCCGCTCCGTCGGCGATCGTCTACGACAGCGACATCATGGCGGTGGCTGGCCTGGGCGTGGCGCAGGAAATGGGCATCGTCGTGCCTGGGGATCTTTCGATAGCGTCCTTCGACGACTCGATCCTGTGCGAGGTGGTGCGCCCGTCATTGACCGCCTGCGCCAGGGACATCGAAGGCTACGGGACGACCGCGGCGCGTGCTCTCATTGCGTTGATCGAGGGCGAGCCGGTGGGCGAGCAAGCCGAGCAGCCCTCCGTCCTCGTGCCCCGGGCGAGCACGACCAGCCCGCGGCCTCCGGGAGGCCAGCGCCGCAAAGCAGTCCGAACCACCCAAAGCGGCAGGTCCCGGACGTAACCCGAACCCGGGGCTCGCCACGGGTACTCCCAGCGTATGGCGCTCGTGAACCAAGATCACACCTTAATTTAAGAAAAGGGGGACCGATTGACTTGACTCCCTCCCGCTAAACCCTTAGCGTACGTCCCGTTCGGCCTTAACCGGTTAAGGACAGAAGCTGCACAAGGGGGGTGCGAATGAGCTCTAGGCGTGAGCGATGGGGGGCCGGCGACGGCCGACCGGGAAGCACGTCTGGGAGCCTGGTCCGGTGCCTCGGCACCGGCTCGCGGCGACGGTGCTTTGTCTTTCACGACTCGGGCTTGCGCCACCACCCCTGTCACCATGTGCTGCTCCCGGGACCGGCCGGCCCTGAACCCTCCCAATCAGGCAACCCAATATGCAACTGGAACGAGAGTGGTCTTTACTGAGCCCGGAAGCCCGGTCCCGGTGGGCTGGTCCCAGTCCAGTACAAAAAGACAAGGAGCAGGTAAAACATGGTGATTAGCAAGAGGAAAGCAGTAACTCGCCTCGGCGTGCTGCTGACCGCGGCAGCGATGGTGGTCCCGCTGGTGGTTACTAGCTCAACTGCCAGCGCCGCCAAAGTACCAAACCTCGCAAGCTTCCCGCGCAGCGAGACCGTCTATACGCAAGGCACCGCAGGCAACTCGCCCAACAACTTTAACCCCTTCGACATCGGCGGGCTCTACACGGGCACCGTCGGCCTACTTTACGAGCCGCTGTTCCTCTATGACCCCATCCACAACAAGTACATCCCGTGGCTGGCGACGAGCGGCACATGGAGCGGTGACACGTACACGATCCAGGTCCGCTCCGGCGTCGACTGGGTGACCAGCCCGGCTGGGAAGGCGGCAGGCACCCTTACCGGTGCCGACGTGGCCTTCAACATCAAGATGGCCATGACGAACACGTCCAACCCTTACAACAGCTTCGTTACCTCGGCAACGAGCGTCACCTCCAGTGGCCAGACGGTGACGGTCCAGTTCGGCAGCGCGCCGGGCTACAACGCGTGGCAGTACTTCCTCTGGAACGCCCCGATCGTGCCTCAGTCCGTCTGGGGTTCGTTGTCGTCGGCTAAGCAGCTGACAGCCCCCAACATGACGCCGACCGCCACCGGCCCGATGCTGCTCGACACGACATCCCCGACCCAGGCTTGCTTCAGCATCAACCGGAACTGGTGGGGCACCGCACAGCTGAAACTGTCGTTCAAGTTCAAGTACCTGTGCGACGAGGAAAACACCTCGAACAACCAGGAGCTGTCCTCGGTGGTGGCCGACCAGATCGACTGGGACAACAACTTCCTCCCCGGGATCTCAACCCTGGTCAACGGGGCCCTGGGTGGCAACAGCGGCTATGGCATCTCGACCTACTACCCCAGCGCGCCCTATATGTTGTCCGCCAACACTGTCTGGCTCGACATGAATGACACCAAGGCGCCGATGAGCAATGTCGACTTCCGCAAGGCGGTGGCGTACGCGATCAACCTGCAGCAGATCGCGACCACCGTCTATACAGGCATGGTCCAGACCGCAAACCCGACCGGGCTGCTGCCCAGCCTCGACCCCTACATCAGCCAGAGCGTGGTCAAACAATACGGCTTCAGCTACAACGTGGCCACCGCCAAGAAGTACCTGGCGGAGTCCGGCTACAGCGGCCAGAAGCTGACCATCGAGGTACCTTATGGCTGGACCGACTGGCAGGCCGGCGAGGATGTCGTCGCCTCCGACCTCAATGCCGTCGGCATCAAGGTCACTCCCATCTACCCGCAGTACCCGGCCCGTGAGAGCGACATGATCGATGGCACGTATGACATGGCCCTCGACAACAACGCCGGGATCGACTCCTCGCCCTTCACCTACTTCAACCGGGTGTACGACCAGCCCATACTGGCCAAGCAAACGGGCACGCTCAACTGGGAGCGCTACAACGACTCGAACGCTTGGGCCCTTGTACAAAAGGCGGCCAGCACCGTCCCCACCGACACGACCGCGTTGGATAGCATCTACGCCCAGCTCGAGACCACCTTCCTCCAGAACCTTCCTGTGATACCGCTGTGGTACAACGGCGCCTGGTTCCAGGGCAACAACGGCACCTGGACCAATTACCCGTCCAGCACCAACCCCGCCGACCAGTACACGCCGATCATGTGGCACGGCTGGTTGGGCGCCATGACTACCATTTATGGGTTGGCTCAGCTCAAGCCCACGCCGGTTAAGAAGTAGGCCCGTAGCCACTAACAAACATCCCTAGAACCTGCCCGTGGGCCCGCCGCCCCGACCGGGGCGGCGGGCCCACGGGCCTTAGCTGCTGAATGGAGAAAGAGGAGCATACGTGGGGCGTTACTTTGCCAGGAAGATTGTCACGTACCTACTGGCGTTCTTCGTCGGCACGACCGTCGACTGGGCGATCCCCCGCCTCATGCCCGGGAACCCGGTGGAGATCTACGTGTCGAAGTTCTCCCTCGAGTCCCCCGGTGCCTGGACAGCACTCAACAAGGTGTTCACCCAGGCGTTCGGGCTCAACATGCCCGTATGGGACCAGTACCTGCACTTCTGGGACGGGGTGGTCCACGGCAATTTCGGGGTGAGCTACTACGACTTCCCGGAGCCGGTCACCCACGTCATCGCGGGGGCCATCCCGTACACCTTGGCCTTGCTGGTACCGGCGATCATCCTGAGCTACGTCCTTGGCAACCGCTTCGGGGCCCTCGCAGCTCGGCGCAAGGTCCTGGACAACACGGTGCTGCCCCTCGGTTACATCTTCCAGGCCAGCCCTTATGCCTGGTTGGCCCTCGCTCTGGCCTTCTACTTGGGAGCTGCCCTGCACTGGTTCCCGATCGGCGGGGCTTACGGCGAGGGCATGGTGCCGAACTGGAGCTGGTCGTTTGTGTGGAGCCTCATCCAGCACTGGTTCCTGCCGTTCTTGACCGTTTTCCTGGTGAGCTTCGGCGGCTGGGCAATCGGTATGCGCAACCTCGTGATCTACGAGCTGGAGGCCGACTACGCCAGGTACCTCCGCTCTCTGGGGGCTTCGCAGCGGCTCGTGCGCAAGTACGCCTACCGCAACGCGGTGCTCCCCCAGCTTTCGGGCCTGGCCCTGGCCCTGGGTACTGTGATCGGCGGCAACATAGTCACTGAGGTCGTCTTCGGTTACCCGGGCCTGGGCCTGCTCATCTACCACGCCATCAGTGACGAGGACTACTTCTTGTTGCAGGGTATATTCCTGTTCATCATCATCGGCGTGCTCATCGCCAACTTCCTCATCGACATCGCCTATGTGATAGTCGACCCCCGGACCAGGCTCAGCATGCAGGGGGCGCAGGCATGACCGCGGAGATGGGCCCAGAGGCAGGCCAGGCCACCGAGGCTCCTGGCCGCCAGCCAGCAGGGGGCCAGCTGTCCGGCGGCCGCCGGCGTTGGGAGTTCCTCCATTTTGCCCTGCGCAACAAGAAGCTGATGGGCGCGGCAACTGTCGAGCTCGTGTTTGTCTTGGCGGCCCTCTTGGGCCCGACGATAGCGCCGTACAACCCCAACGCCTATCTGACCACGGCGGCACACCTCCCGGCAGCGGACCTTCACCCCTCGGCCCACTACCTCATGGGGACGACCTACTTCGGCCAGGACGTCTTCTCGCAGTTGCTCTACGGGCTGCGGGACAGCTACCTGGTGGGGTTCCTGGGGGCGCTCTTCGCGTCCTTGGTGGGGATGAGCATCGGGTTCACCGCCGGTTACCGGGGAGGGTTCCTCGATGAGGCGCTCCAGCTGCTCACCAACATCATCGTCATGATCCCCTCGCTGGTGCTGCTGATCGTCATCGCCTCGTACCTGAAGACCCGGGGAGTCCTGTTCGAGGGCGTCTTCATCGGGGTGACCACCTGGCCGTGGGTGGCGAGAGCGGTCAGGGCGCAGACCTTCACCCTGCGAGAACGCGACTTCGTCGACCTGGCGCGCCTGTCCGGCAAGCGCGGGGCCAGCATCGTGTTGAAGGATATCGCCCCCAACATGGCCTCTTACCTCTTCCTGGTCCTGATACTGTTGTTCGGCAGCTCGATCCTGATCGCCGCCAACTTCGACTTCCTGGGCCTCGGTCCCACCAACACGATCTCGCTGGGCACGATGATGAACCAGTCGACGCTGTGGAGCGCCCTTCAGCTGCACCTGTGGTGGTGGTTCATCCCGCCGGGCGTCGTTATAACCGCTATCGTGGCCGCTCTGCTCGTGGCCAACGTGGGCCTGGACGAAGTGTTCAACCCGAAACTGAGAGAGACGTGAGCCTCAAAGTAGACAACCTGCGGATCGCCTACCGCACGCTTCGCGGCGACGTGCTGGCGGTCGACGGCGTCAGCTTCTCGATCCGCGACGGCGAGATCATGGGGTTGGCGGGCGAGTCGGGCTGTGGCAAGTCCACCCTGGGGAATGGCCTGATATTCCTCGAAGGCCGGATGAAACATGTCGGCGGGACTGTCGAGCTGGACGGCCACGACTTGCCGATCGCCGATTTCAGAGCCATGAACCGCCACCGCCTGAGGGACGTCTCGGTGATCCCCCAGTACGCCATGAGCGCTCTTAACCCGACGCGCAAGATAGGCAGGATAGCGGCCGACCTGCTCAAGTCGCGCGGAGTGGGCTACGAAGAGGTGCTGGAAGAGTTCAAGCGCCGCATAGATCTCGTCGGCCTACCACAGAACGTGCTCGGCATGTACCCCTTCGAGCTGTCGGGCGGGATGCGCCAACGGGCGACCATGGTAATCTCCACACTTCTCAACCCCTCCTTGCTGATCGGCGACGAGGTCACCTCCGCCCTCGACGTGTCCACGCAGCGGGCGGTCGGGGAGATGCTGATGGAGTTCCGGAACCGCCAGTTCGTGAAGAGCATGATCGTCATAACCCACGACCTGTCGATCCTGGCCCAGATCGCGGACAGCATCCTCATCATGTACGCTGGCAAGCTCGCCGAGAAGGCCGACGCCGACACGATCGTCAACAACCCGCTCCACCCCTATACCAAGGCGCTGCTCTCCTCCTTGCCCGAGGTGGGCTTGCGTTACGACCAGGCCCCGCTGGTCGGGATCCCCGGCCGCCCACCCTCGTTGCTCCACCCACCACCTGGTTGCCGGTTCAGGGACCGTTGTCCGTTCGTGGCCGACAAGTGCGTTGAGGAGCCTCCGTTCGTCGAGTTGCGGCCCGGGCACCAGGTGGCGTGCTGGAAAGCAACAGGGGAACTTGCGGCGGTCGGCACGACGGCCACGACCCAAGAGGCCCCCCTGTGAACATGCTGGAGATCGACAAGGTCTCGAAGGTCTACCGGGGCGGGACCTTCGGCGGCGGGCTGAAGCCGGCGCTGCGCCAAGTCAGTTTCGACATCGACAAGGGAGAGGTCGTCTCGCTCATCGGCCAGAGCGGCAGCGGGAAGTCGACGCTCGGGAAGATAATCCTGCGCCTGGTGTCTCTTTCGGCGGGGCACGTCAAATTCGAGGGTGCGGACATAACTGCGTGGGAAAAGGGCCAGCTGCGCGACTACTACCGGCACGTCCAAGGCGTCTTCCAGGACCCGTTCAGCTCTTATAACCCCCTTTACAAGGCGGACAGGGTGTTCGAGATGATCCGGAGCGTGTACTTTCCCGACCTTCGCGGCCGGGCCTGGGAAGACAAGGTCGAGTCGTCCCTCCATTCGGTGTCGCTCAACCCCGCCGATGTCCTCAACAAGTACCCGCACCAACTCTCGGGCGGGCAGCAGCAGCGCCTGTTGATTGCCCGTGCCCTGTTACTCGAGGTCAGGTTGCTCATCGCCGACGAGATCATAAGCATGCTCGACGCCTCCACCAGGGTCGACGTGCTCAACTTGCTCGTAGACCTGAAGAAGAAGGGCCTCGGGATCCTATTCATCACCCACGACCTGTCGCTCGGCAACTACATAAGCGACAGGTCCGTCATACTGCGCGACGGCGCCGTAGTCGAGATGGGTGACACGCAGAAGGTGTTCGGCAACCCCCAGCATTCGTACACCAAGAGCCTGCTCACCGCCGTTCCCCAGCTCCACAAGAAGTGGGAGGACATGAGCCCTTACCCGCTCGAGGACGCCCCCGCCCAAGCTTCCGCCGCAGGGCAGCTGCCGGGGCATGTGGGCAGCGCCCCGGCCGGCGAAAGCACCGTCCCCGGTGAGGCGAGCCGGAGGTACTCGAAGAGCGTGCTCCACCCCGCTCACAATGGGCCGTGGGCACGCGGCCCGGCTCCCGGGGAAGGCAGCACGGGACAACTGGTGGGAGCTGGCATCGTCGACGGGAGGCCCGCTGGCGTGGGCGGCTCCCGTCCGAGCCTTATGGACACACCCGACCAGCCCTGGCAGCAGCGCTTCGGGTTCGGCGCCCCGAAGCTCGAAGCCGTCATCGCCCAGAGCGCCCCCCCGCCGTTGGTCGAGTGTGAGGACGGCCACTTCGTAGCTGTCGAAGACGAACAATGAAAGGCCAACAGAACACATACAAGGCAGGTACCGGTTGACAGTGCTCGAAGTACTCGGCCATCAAGCACTGCCCAACCTCCCCTGGGAGGACCGCCCGTCGGGGGCCAGTGGGCCGCTGTGGCGCTACTCGCGCAACCCCATAATACCCAGGGACCACATCCCCACCTCCAACAGCATCTTCAACAGCGCGGTAGTGCCGTTCGACGGCCGGTTTGCCGGCGTGTTCCGCTGCGACGACTGGACGAGGCGCATGAAGCTGCACACGGGGTTCTCTGACGACGGGCTCGACTGGAAGATAGACCCCGAGCCCCTCGAGTTCGCGACCGAGGACACTGAGATAGGCAACTTCGTCTATGGTTATGACCCGAGGGTCGTCCGTATCGGCGAGCGTTATTACATTACCTGGTGCAATTGGTACCACGGCCCCACGATAGGGGTGGCCTGGACGGACGATTTCCACCACTTCCACCAGGAAGAAAACGCCTACCTGCCGTTCAACCGCAACGGTGTTCTGTTCCCCCGCAAGATAAACGGCCGTTTCGCCATGTTGTCGCGGCCGTCCGACAATGGGCATACGCCATTCGGCGACATTTTCTACAGCGAGAGCCCCGACCTGCGCTTTTGGGGGCGCCACCGGCACGTGATGAGCCCGGTCACCAATACCTGGCAGTCGACCAAGGTCGGCGGTGGCCCAGTGCCCATAGAGACCTCCGAGGGCTGGTTACTCGTCTACCACGGTGTGCTGACCTCGTGCAATGGGTACGTTTACAGCGCTGGCGTGGCCTTACTAGATCCCGACGAGCCGTGGAAGGTCATCGCCCGCTCCGCGCCCTATATATTGTCGCCTCAGGCCTCCTATGAGTGCGTAGGTGACGTACCGAATGTCGTGTTCCCGTGCGCCATGCTCTGCGACGGGCCTACGGGGCGCTTGGCGATCTATTACGGCGCCGCCGACACGGTGACCGCTATGGCTTTTGGCAATGTCGCGGACCTGGTCGCTTTCGCAAAAGAACACTCGCTCTAGGCAGTACCGGGGCCATTCCCGTCGCACCCGGGCGTGCCCCGGTCGGGGCCCTTCAGCCGGTGGCGGCAAGGAGGCGCGCCGCGTATGGAAGGCTGTTGGGGTCGGAGCGAACTCCCGCCGGGCAGTCGGTGAAAATCGAGCCATTTACGTTCCAGTTTTGAGGCTCGGCCTTGTTGTTCTGCGGCAGATAGGCCCTTTCCTCTTGCTGGCTGGCAAACCAGTAGAAGGGTGGCTTAAGATCGGCAAAGCCGGCGGGGAAGAACGTCTTGAGTTCGTTTCGCGCTTTGTCAGTGCGGACCTCGCCTGCGACGGGCGTGTCCTTGGTGTAGGTTGAGGCGACCATAGTCCAGCCGGTGGGCTCCCAGCCCGGGCCCCTGTCTTGAACCGCTAGTTGCACAGCGGCGGCGGGCTGGGCGGCATCGCTGCGGTGGCGGTATAGGTAGATCGTCCAGGCGATGAGGACTCCGGCAGGGGCGAGCGCGAACCCCGTCCGGAACCGGAAGTCCACGACCAGACCGCCCAGGCTCGGCACCAGCTTGACAGACTCGATAGAAGGCACTGAACTGACGTGGGGGTTGCCTTGGACCAGCGGTCTTTGTGCTGGGGTCGTGCAGGAAAAGGCGGCCGCGGGATTCGCGGGGACCGTGGCGGCGGGGACAGCCTGGTTGCGGCGGGAGGGCTCGTGGCTGGTCGTCTTGTGCGTGGTCAACCTGGGCGCTGCGCTCTGAGCGTTGCCGCACGCTCCGGCGGCGAGCACGAACACCAGCCCCGCCACCGCCCAGGCCCCGCGGCGAGCCCGGTTCGTTCGTGCGGGAGTGAGCCCGCACAAGCTTCCCCGGTCCCCTGATCCCAGCTGTTCCACCATAGTTACGTTACTCGCGTCGTGGTCGGATTTGGATGGTTGGAAGAGGCCTATCTCTGGCCCAGGGGTGTAGCTTGGGCCTACTTAGAGGCCGAGCACGGAGGTTGCCACATGGCACGAGTCCTGATCCTGGCCGGCGATGCTGCCGAATCCCTGGAAGTCATGTACCCCTACCAACGCTTGTTGGAAGAGGGTTACGAGGTCGATATCGCCGCCCCCAGCAAGAAGAAACTACATTTCGTTGTCCACGATTTCGAAGACGGCTTTGACACCTACACCGAAAAGCCCGGTTACAGCTGGCCCGCAGATCTGGCCTTCGCCGATGTCGACCCCGCCCGCTACGCCGCCGTCGTGGTACCCGGTGGCAGGGCGCCCGAGTACATCCGCAACGACCCGGACTTCAAGCGCATCGTGCGCCACTTCTTCGGAGCCGACAAACCGGTGGCGCAGATCTGCCATGCTCCGCTTGCCCTTGCTACTGCCGGCGTCCTCGAGGGACGGCGCACGGCCGCTTACCCGGCGCTGGCGTCGGACGTGGAGCGCGCAGGCGCCGAGTTCGTCGACGGTGCCGCCGTGGTCGACGGCGTCATGGTGTCGGCTCGGGCTTGGCCCGACCATCCCTCGTGGATGCGCGCCTTCATGGAGATCTTGCGGGCCAAGGCGCCGGCAGGCCACGGCGACTGAGGGGGCCCGGGCACAGCTCCAAACCGAGGGCCCAGCTCCAAACCGAGGGCCCGTGGGCCCAGCTTCGGGCCCCATGCTCAGTCCCGCAGCACGCCTATCTCGGCCAGTCCCTTCAGCTCCTTGCGCAGGTCGGCGACCTCGTCCCGCAGCCGGGCGGCGTACTCGAAACGCAGCTCAGCGGCGGCGTCCCGCATCTCTTCTTCTAGCGCGGTAATGAGCCTCATGAGGTCCGCCTTGGGCATGCCAGCCAGGTCCGAGCGGGCCCGGTCGTGACGCCGACTGCGCCGGTCGATGCCCGGGACCGGGGCGGTCGCAACGCCGCCGGCCTTGTCCCCGTTGCGGCCCAGCATAGCCAGGATGTCGCTGACCGCCCGGCGAATCGTCTGGGGGTTGATGCCGTGCTCGGTGTTGTACTCACGTTGGAGCGCCCGCCGGCGGTGGGTCTCCGAGATCGCCCGCTGCATCGAATCCGTCATCTCGTCGGCGTACATGATCACCGCGCCGTCAACGTTGCGCGCCGCTCGCCCGATGGTCTGGATGAGTGAGGTCTCCGAGCGCAGGAAGCCTTCCTTGTCGGCGTCGAGAATGGCGACGAGGGAGACCTCGGGCAGGTCGATGCCCTCACGGAGTAGGTTTATGCCGACGAGCACGTCGAAGGTGCCCAGGCGCAGGTCGCGGAGGATCTCTATGCGGTCGAGGGTTTCCACGTTGGAGTGGAGGTACCGTACCTTGAGGCCCTGCTCGAGGAGGTAGTCGGTCAGGTCCTCCGCCATCTTCTTGGTGAGCGTGGTTACCAGCACACGCCCACCGACGGCGGTGCGCTTGGCCACCTCCGTCATCAGGTCGTCGATCTGGCCCTTGGTGGGCCTCACCACGACCTCTGGGTCGATGAGGCCTGTCGGGCGCACGATCTGCTCCACCACCTGGCCGGAAACCGATATCTCGTAGGCCGACGGCGTGGCTGACATGAAGATGCACTGGTTGATGCGCTCCAGGAGCTCCTCGTAGCGCAACGGCCGGTTGTCCGCTGCAGAAGGCAGCCGGAAACCGTGCTCGATGAGCGTGTCCTTGCGAGAACGGTCCCCGTAGTACTGCCCGTGCAACTGAGGCACGGTGACGTGGGACTCGTCGATTACCAGGAGGTAATCCTTGGGGAAGAAGTCGAGCAGGGTGTTGGGCGCCTGGCCGGCAGTCCGCCCATCGATGTGGCGGCTGTAGTTTTCGATGCCCGCACAGCTGCCGACCTCGGCCATCATCTCCAGGTCGTAGGTGGTGCGCATTCGCAGGCGCTGCGCCTCGAGCAGCTTGCCGCTCCTCTCGAAGTAGGCCAGGCGCTCCTGAAGTTCCGTTTCTATGCCCTGGATGGCGACGCGCATCCTTTCGTCGCCGGCGACGTAGTGAGTGGCGGGGAAGACGACCACTTCGTCGAGTTCACCAAGGAGCTCGCCGGTGACAGGGTCAACCCGGATTATGCGCTCGACCTCGTCGCCGAACAGCTCGACCCGCAGGATGTGCTCTTCATAGGCCGGATGGAGCTCGATCGTGTCGCCCCGTACCCTGAACTTGCCCCGGACCAGGTTGGAGTCGTTGCGCTCGTACTGCATGTCGACGAGGCGGCCGAGGATGGCGCGGTGGTCGTAGTTGGCGCCTACGTTGAGCGCCAGGACCTGTTGTGCGTACTCCTCGGGGGAGCCAAGGCCGTAGATGCACGAAACGGAGGCCACCACGATGACGTCCCGCCTGGTCAGCAGGGCAGAGGTGGCCGAGTGGCGGAGCCGGTCTATCTCATCGTTTATGGAACTGTCTTTTTCGATATAGGTGTCGCTGGATGGGATGTACGCCTCGGGCTGGTAATAGTCATAATAACTCACGAAGTACTCGACCCTGTTACCAGGGAAGATCTCGCGCATTTCATTGGCAAATTGGGCAGCCAGGGACTTGTTGGGCTCGATGACGAGCGTGGGCCGCTGCACCTTCTCGATCGTCCAGGCGATGGTGGCGCTCTTGCCGCTACCGGTGATGCCGAGCAGGGTCTGGAAGCGGTCCCCTCGTCCGACACCTTGGGCGAGCGCCTCGATGGCCGTGGGCTGGTCGCCTGCGGGCGACCAATCGGAGACCACTCTGAAAGGGGGCACCTGCCCATGCTACCGGGGCCCTGTGACCGCCAAGGCAGTTGACTGGGGAGCGGTGCGCGCTTAGAGTCCGCCATTGGTGGCGGTACGCGCCCCCATCACCGGGCGTTGCCGACCTCCGCAGACCAAGGAGGTTGCGGATGAACGAAACAACAGCTGGTCGCCCCTACACGACGACCGACTCCGGCATACCGGCGACCAGCGACGAGCATTCCCTGACCGTGGGCCCCGACGGGCCGGTCCTCCTGCAGGACCACTACCTGGTGCAGAAACTGCAAGCTTTCGACCGCGAGCGCGTGCCCGAGCGGGTGGTCCATGCGAAGGGCGGGGGAGCGTACGGCTTCTTCGAAACGACCGAAGACGTATCCGAGCTCACGAAGGCCGCGCTGTTCCAAAAAGGTAGGCGGACAGAGCTCTTTATACGGTTTTCGACCGTGGCCGGCGAGCGCGGTTCCGCTGACACGGTCCGCGACCCAAGGGGCTTCGCCATAAAGTTCTACACCGAGCATGGTAACTACGACATGGTTGGCAACAATACGCCAATATTCTTCATTCGCGATCCCCAGAAGTTCCCGGACTTCATTCACTCGCAGAAGCGACGGGCCGACAATCACCTGCGCGACAACAATATGCAGTGGGATTTCTGGACGTTGTCGCCCGAATCTGCCCACATGGTCACATGGCTGATGGGGGACCGGGGGTTGCCCAGGACTTGGCGCCACATGAACGGCTATTCGAGCCACACCTTCATGTGGGTCAACGCCGGCGGCGAGAAGTACTGGGTCAAGTACCACTTCAAGTCCGACCAAGGGGTCGAGCACCTGACCGAGGACGAGGGCCGCCAGCTCGCCGGGGAGAGCCCCGACTACCACCTCCAGGACCTGGCCAGGGCCATAGCTTCGGGGGACCACCCGTCCTGGACGCTGTTCATGCAGGCAATGCCGTTCGAACAGGCGGCCGACTACCGTTTCAATCCCTTCGACCTGACCAAAGTCTGGCCCCACGGCGACTACCCGCTCATAAAAGTGGGGCGCATGGTGCTCGACCGCAACCCGCAGGACTACTTCACTGAGGTCGAGCAATCGGCTTTCGAGCCGAGCAACATGGTCCCGGGTATCGGGCCGAGCCCCGACAAGATGCTCCTGGGCAGGTTGTTCAGTTACCACGACACCCATCTGCACCGCATTGGCACCAACGCCATGCAGCTCCCGGTCAACGCCCCGAAGTACGCGCCTGTCCACTCGTACAACCGCGACGGCGCTATGCGTTACCAGAACCCGCCTGACCCGGTCTACGCCCCCAACTCTGCCGGAGGGCCGGCGGCAGCTCCCGCGATCTTCGGGGAGGACCCGTCGTGGTTCGTGACGGGGGAGATCCTGCGGTCGGCCTACGGCTTGCACAAGGAGGACGACGACTTTGGCCAAGCCGGGGCCCTGGTCAACAGGGTGATGGATGCCGGGGCGCGAGACAGGCTGGTCTCGAACATCACCGGCCACGTGAGCCAGGGTGTTAGCGAACCTGTCTTGTCTCGCGTGCTCCAGTACTGGCGCAACGTCGACAAGACGATCGGCGACCGTGTCGCCGCTGGCCTGGGCGCGTAAGACCTTAGAGACGGACCAGGGACGGGCCAGCAGGCCTGAGGGGAGGGACTGCCTGGTTGGCGCCGGGCTACCCGGTTGCCACCGGGCCGTCCCTCCTGTGAAGCCATAGCCACAGTTCTCCCACCTCGGCTTCGAGGGCCTCGGGCGTGCCGGCGTTACTCAGCACCCAGTCGGCCGCCGATCGCCGGTCCTGGTCCGTCGGCTGGGCGGCGAACCGGGCGCGGACATCGCCCGCGGCCATCCCCCGGGCCACCGCTCGGCGGACGGCTGTCTCCTCTGGCGTGTCCACGAGCACGACAACGTCGAAACCGTACTGACGCCGGCGGTCGCTGTCCAGGAGAGGCAGCTCGACGACCACCACCTCGGCCGACGATGCTGCCACCCGCCGGGCCACCTCTTCGTGGATCAACGGATGAGTGAGGGCCTCCAAGGCCTGCCTCTGTCCGGCGTCGGCGAAGACGACCGCGGCCAGAGCCTGGCGATCGAGCGTACCGTCGGGCCGGGTGACCTGACTGCCGAAGCGTTCGAGTACGGTTCTTTCGCCCTCGCCACCTGGGGCAAGAATGTCCCGAGCGACCTGGTCGGCGTCGATCACCACTGCTCCACGGGAAGCCAGTGCCCTACCCACTGTCGACTTCCCGCTGCCGATGCAACCGCTCAGCCCAATCAGTACCATCCCGGTAACTTACGCGCCGGGCTCCAGGAGCGGCACGAAAGAGCCGGCCTCCTGGCGTGAGAATGGGTTCCGCGCCGCGCGAATTACCCACATGCGGTCGTCCCGGAGGATGCGGTCGTCCCGGAGGATGCGGTCGTCCCGGAGGCTGCCTTGCCTAGGAGCGACACCAAACGTGGCCAGGACCAAAGGGCGACGTGGCCGGTCCGGCGGCGTCAGTCGGCGGGCGCAGGCTCCTGTGCGGTGGCGTCGCCCGGCCCTCCAGCTGGCCCTCCGGGCACGGGCGCCCCGGTTGCCGTGCTGGGCTCTTCGACGTTCCCCGCAGTGCGTTCGGTAGCTGTGCCTGCGCTGGCGTGGGCGGCATGGGCCGCGGCCTCGGTCTCAGTAGTGGCGCCGGCCACGCTGTGAGCCTGCTCTTCGAGGTAGCCAGCCCAGGCCGCCTGCGCCTCGGACTCGGGCTCGAAAGAAGTGTACGCAGCCCCGATGTAGTTGCCGTGCTCGTCGTAGGCGTGCTCCCCGAACGCCTCACGGTACTCAGCAGCCACCTCGCCACCCTCCGCCGCCTGCTTGATCGACAGGCTGATGCGCCGGCGGGCCAGGTCGATGTCGATTATCTTCACCCACAGCTCCTCGCCCGGCGTGACCACCTGGTCGGGCTGGTCGACGTGGTGGACGGCCATCTCGGAGATGTGGACCAGGCCCTCGATGCCGTCTCCCACCTGCACAAAAGCGCCGAAGGGGACGAGCTTGGTAACGCGGCCGTACACGAGTTCGCCGACACGGTGGGCGTTGGCGAACTCTTGCCAGGGGTCAGCCTGAGTGGCCTTCAGCGACAGGCTGATTCGTTCGCGGTCGAGGTCGACGTCGAGCACCCGAACAGTTACCTGGTCCCCGACCTGGACGATCTGGCCCGGATGGTCCACGTGCTTCCACGACAGCTCCGAGACGTGGATGAGGCCGTCCATGCCGCCGAGGTCGACGAAGGCGCCGAAGTTGACGACCGACGAGACGACACCCTTGCGCACCTCGCCCGGCTTCAGGTTGGTCAGGAACTCGTCGCGCTGCGAACGCTGCGCCTCTTCCAGGTACGCCCGCCGCGAGAGCACAACATTGTTGCGGTTCTTGTCGAGTTCGATGATCTTGGCCTCGAGTTCGCGGCCCACGTAGGGTTGCAGGTCGCGGACCCGGCGAAGCTCGACGAGCGAAGCAGGCAGGAAGCCGCGAAGTCCGATGTCCAGGATGAGGCCGCCCTTGACGACTTCGATGGCCATGCCACGGACCGTGCCGTTGCGCTCTTTCACGGCCTCGATGGTCCCCCACGCCCGCTCGTACTGGGCGCGCTTCTTGGACAGGACGAGCCGTCCTTCCTTGTCCTCTTTCTGAAGTACCAGGGCTTCGATCTTGTCGCCGATCGTCACGACGTCATGGGGGTCGACATCGTGGCGTATGGACAGTTCCCGCGCCGGGATCACGCCTTCCGATTTGAAGCCGATGTCGAGCAGGACCTCGTCCTTGTCGACCTTGACCACCGTGCCCGAGACGATGTCGCCGTCGTCGAACTCGACGATCGTCCCTGCTATGGCGTCTTCGAAGGAGGTGCTCCCCAGGTCATCGGAAACGACCTGGCGCGGGGTGTAGGCACCGGACTCGTCGAAAGTGCCCATTTCGCTTGCTCCACCCTGGTCGGCGGGGACTGGGGCACTGGTCGGCGGAGTGAGGTCGGACATATGATCAGAACTTCCTTGGCATTGGGGCTAGTACGGGCGCGCTTTAGCGCGAACCGCATGCTACACCCTGATGCGGCTCGCGCCCCCTCGCGCCCTGTCGTGTTCACCGGCCCGCTCCGGCTGGGCGTATGTTCGCCTCGTGCCCTGGTCACGGGCCTGGTCACGGGACTGGCGCAGGTGCCGGCGCAGTTGGCCCAGGTGCTCTCGGGGGCCCCGTCTGACCGCGTTGGCGGAGGCGAAGGGTGAATGCCGGGGGGAACCGCTCATGTTGGCGTAGCGTTGGCAGATCTGTGGACAGAAAACTTCTTTCCACCCGGTCATTGTCCATGAGAGCGCGGTCCATGAGGGCACTGTCACCCGGGGCGACGGCGGTTCTCGTCGGTGCCGTAGTGGTCACGGTGCTGGTGGCCAGCTGTGGTAACACTCGGCAGGCGTCGCCCGGCGCGGGGACTACCACGGCCACCAAACCTGTGACGACGGTGGCGCATGCCACTTCTGCCCCCACGACCGCGCCCAGCACGACGGCGACAACGGGAGGCAAACCTCCCGGTGGCCCGGTGCCGCCCGGCTTCGACCCGGTGTCGTTCACTGCTATATCAGCGAGCGAGTACTGGCTGCTGGGGTTGGCGCCCTGCTCCAACCCCGTGTGCACGTCGATCGTGCGGACTACCGACGGTGGTGCTCACTTCTCGGGGGTACCTGCGCCCACCTCGGTCCTGGACGTGGGCAACGGCGCCAGCGGGGGCATCAACACCCTGCGCTTCGCTGATGCGCTGGACGGTTATGCCTTCGACGACAACCCGGGCGGGGCCTTCTGGAGCACCCACGACGGCGGCGCGCACTGGGCTCAGCCCGCCTTCATGCCCGGCCACCAATTGCTCGGCTTCGGCACCGGCGCTGGCTACGCATTTGCCCTGGTAGCCAGTTGCCCGAGCGGCAATTGTTCCGACGTCGTGCTCGAGCGTTCGCCGGTCACCGCCGACCAGTGGACCGCCCTGGCAGTCCCGGTGACTGGTGGGACCGACGAGTTTGCGACGATGACGGTGCATGGGACAGACCTCTGGTTTTCGCTGACTACCTCATCGGACCAGGCCAACCAGCTCCTGGTGGCCAGCACCAACTCGGGCGCGAGTTTCGTCACGTACCAGAGCCCGTGCTTCGCCGGCCTAGCCGGCACTATCCAGGCTTCGTCAGCAAATGTGTTATGGGCGGTGTGCCCGACGGGGATGATGGCGGAGGCATCCCGTTCCACGGATGGCGGCGCTCACTGGGAGGCGCTGTCAGCTCTGGGCCAACTGGAGAACTCGGCGTTCCTGGCCCCGGCGAGCGACATGACGGCCGTCATTGCACCCAGCTCCCAGGGACAACTGCTTCGGACAGACAATGGCGGTGCCACCTGGCGGTCGGTCCCGGCGTCGGGGAACGGCAACTCCTGGTGGGCTTGGATCGGTTTCACGGACGGCAACACCGGTTCAGCCCTTAAGGTGCAGACCAGCGCGCCGCCGGCTTGGCCGTGGCCCAATGGCCCCAGTCCCGAGGGACTGTGGCGCACCAGCGACGGCGGGACCACGTGGTCTGGCCCCGTGATCATCAGCTGAAGCCTCTCTGAGCACACGGAGCTCCGGCGTCCCGTTTTCGGGCAAGGTGGGCGTAGGCATGGCTAAGGCCGGCGTCGCCTGAGCCGAAAGGGTTAGCAAGCCGCCCTGATGGCTCAGGGGCGCGACGAGGCATGGAGGCACAGATGTCGGTAACGGACGCCAAGGCACGAGGCGTTGTCCTCGCTGGCGCCGCCGCCACGTGCGCGCTCGTCGGCGGTGCACTGTACGCCCGCACTTCGCCGGGCTGCTCCTCGGGCCACGCCGTGGTCAAGCAGGCCCTGGTGGGCCAAGCCCCCCGATGGGCCGACGGGTACAACCACTTCATCCTGACCATGACGGGACCAGTGGCGGCCGGTGCCCGGCGAGTGGCCGCCGCCGAAGAAGTGACCGCCGCCAAGAAGGTGACGGCAACAGGGACCGTGAAGGTACTCACAGCCGGGGGCGCTGTGCGGCTAGGCGCGCCGCCCGGCGATAAGGGTGCGGCGAGCCTTTACGGCATCCCTTATCAGGCAATCCCGCCCAACCCCGGGGACCCCATCGTGTTGCGGCCAGGGCAGCCGATTTCTGTCCTGCTGAAGGCTCTTGCGGATTTCCCCAAAGGGACGAGGCTGGAACGGGATAGCAGCGGGAACATACGTGCCGTGTTACCGGCGGGACCGGGTACCAAGCCCCCCGTCGCTGCGGCCGCCGGTCGGAGAGCAGGAGCTGCAGGCCCGAACGTCAAGCTCCCCGTCGGCTGGCAGGCAGATGCCCGCTCGGTGGTCGCGTCACTGCTGAAGGTCCCCGGCGTGCATTCGGCGTCGCCGGTATGGGGGGACCAGTACCAGGTCACCACCAGCCTCAGCAAGGCACGGGTCGAGTCCCTGGCAGGCGTGACCGCCGTTGCACCCAACAACCTGCTGTCCTTTTCTTCCGCTTCGGCCGTCCCCCTCACCAACGACCCCGACATCGGCGATGAGTACTACCTGGCCAACAACGGCCAGGAAATAATGGGCCACCCGGGGCGGGCGGGAGCTTCGGGCGACTTCTTGAACGCCTGGGCGCGTTCGCGCGGCGGGGGAGTCGTTATCGCCGACATCGACACAGGCGTCGACCTGGCCAACCCGGACCTGGCGGGCCAGATCTTGCCGCAGTCGCGGAACTTTGCCGCGGGCCCGTCGAGCAGCGAGTTCTACGACGTCCAGGCCTCCGGGACGGCGGACGGCTTCTACCACGCCACAACCGTCGATGGGGTCATAGTCGGCCTGGCCGGCAACGGCTGGGGGGGCGCGGGAGCCGCGCCGGGAGCCAAGGTCCTCGCGCTCAAATGCGGCGATGCCGCAACGCTCTCGGACAGCTGCATCAAATCCGCCGGGGAATATGCGATTATGGAGAAGGAAGCCGGCCTGAACGTGGACGTAGTCAATATGTCTTTCGGCCTGCGGGCAACCAGTGACGACCCGACGCTGTCGGGGCTGGTATACGAGCTTGAGGCGGCCCGTATCCTCGTGACTGCGTCAGCGGGCAACTGGGGGGCAGACAACGACACAGATCCAGTGCTGCCGGCTGACTATGCCACCGGTGACGCGGCCGACGGCATCCCCCATATCGACAACGTGATCTCGGTCGGGGCGAGTGACAACGGGGATGAGATCGGAGCCGCGAACGAGAACGGTGGGGGCATCTTCTCCGACTACGGTCCGGCCACGGTAGACCTCATGGCGCCCGGCACCGATATCTTCACTGATTACCCGACCTACGCGGGAGCCGCCAACGCCTGGGTTTCGGGAACTTCGTACGCGGCGCCGCTGGTGGCGGCAACGGCTGCGTTGCTGTGGTCCGTAGACCCCACCCTCACGTACCCGGACGTGGAGACCGACATTGAGTTGTCGGCCGACGTCGTCCCGGCGCTGAGCGGTGACTGTGTGACGTGGCCGGGGAAGTCGGGGTGCGGTCGCCTCGATGCCCAGGCCGCGTTGGGCTTGGGCTCCCACGCGGTGCCCTCCAACACGGGGGCCGCGCCGCCCACAGCGGCGACCACGATCGCGACGACCACGACGATCGCGACGACCACGACGACCGCGACGACCGCCCCGGGTACGACCACGGCGACCGCCGCGCCCTTCACGATCGACGCGATCAGCCCTCCCGAGGTGCAGGTGGCGGGTGAAGTGAGCCTCCTCGGGCGCAACCTGCCCCTCGACCCCGTTGTAACGATAGGGATGGTGCCGGCCGGGTTGGCCGACGCTGCCACCCACCTCGAGATCGACGTCTATGTGGAGGCCCTCCCGGCTGGCAGTTATACGGTGACTGTGTGGGACGCCCACGACCCGAGCCGTTACGCGTCCTTGCCCGACGGGCTGACAATCGGCTGACGTTTGCAGGGCTCGAACGCCGCCCGAACACCCGTTCGACTGGTAATCTTGATGCATGTCCGACAGGCTTGTCGTGCGGGGGGCTCGGGAGCACAACCTGCGAGATGTATCCATTGACCTGCCCAGGGACCGCCTGATCGTCTTTACCGGCCTCTCCGGCTCTGGCAAGAGCAGCCTGGCCTTCGACACCATCTACGCCGAGGGGCAACGGCGTTATGTCGAGTCGTTGTCGGCCTATGCCCGTCAGTTCCTGGGCCAGATGGACAAACCTGACGTCGACTTCATCGAGGGCCTTTCGCCGGCCATCTCGATAGACCAGAAGTCTGCGTCTCGCAACCCCCGCAGTACCGTCGGCACGATCACAGAGATATACGACTACCTCAGGCTGCTTTACGCCCGTGTAGGTACCCCGCACTGCCCCAAAGACGGCAGCACCATCTCCCGCCAGACTCCCCAGCAGATAGTCGACCGCGTACTGACACTTCCCGAGGGCACCCGGTTCCAGGTGCTTGCGCCGGTAGTACGGGGGCGGAAGGGAGAGTACGACAGCCTTTTCGAGGAGCTCTCCGGCCAAGGCTACGCGCGTGCGCGCGTAGACGGTACCGTCTACGAGCTGTCCGACGTACCGAAGCTGGCGCGCTACGAGATCCACACCATCGAGGTAGTAGTCGACCGCCTCGTCCAGCACCCGGGCATCGAGCGTCGGCTCACCGACTCGCTGGAAACAGCGCTCAAATTGGCCGACGGAGTGGCAGAGGTGCAGATCGTGCTCCGTGACCGTGCTGGGGGCGAAAGGCCGGGCGGGGACCGTGCTGACGGTGATGGGGCCCCTGCTGGGGAGAACGGGGGCGCCGAGACCCTCACCTTTTCTCAGCACCTGGCGTGCCCGGTGTGCGGGACGTCATATGACGAGCTGGCGCCGCGCAATTTCTCCTTCAACTCCCCGTACGGCGCTTGCCCGCGCTGCGACGGCCTCGGCACCCGCTACGAGGTCGACCCCGAGCTGGTGGTCCCGGACCCGGACCTCTCGATCGAGGACGGCGCCATCGCCCCGTGGGCGGGGGCGCGCAGCGAGTATTTCGCCCGCCTCCTCCAAGGCGTAGCCGACACTTTCAGCATCCCGGCTTCGGTCCCGTGGCGCAAACTAAAAAAGCAGGACCAAAAAGTGGTCCTTTATGGGTCGGGCACGGCCCAGGTCCACCTCCACTACAGGAACCGCTACGGGCGGGCGCGTTCTTATTACACGAATTACGAAGGCGTCGTCACCTACCTGCAGAGGCGCCATGCCGAAGCGGAATCCGACAGCATGCGCGAGCAGATAGAGGGTTACATGAGGGAAGTCCCGTGCAGCGAGTGCTGCGGGGCGCGCCTGAAGCCGGAAAGCCTTGCCGTTACCGTCGCCGGGCGGAGCATATTCGAGCTGTGCGACCTGTCCATCCGCGAAGCGACCAAGTTTGTTGCTGCTCTGAGCCTTTCCGAGCGTGACCACCTCATTGCGGACCGGGTGCTGAAAGAGGTCAGAGCGCGGCTGCAGTTCCTGGTGGACGTGGGCCTCGATTACCTCAGCCTCAACCGCAACGCCGGCACCCTCGCTGGCGGCGAGGCCCAGCGCATAAGGTTGGCTTCCCAGATAGGCAGCGGCCTGGTCGGGGTGCTGTACGTGCTGGACGAACCCTCGATCGGCCTTCACCAACGCGACAACCGCAAGTTGATCGACACGCTGTTGCGCCTGCGCGACCTCGGCAACACGGTGATTGTGGTCGAACATGACGAAGAAACGATCCGTACCGCCGACCACGTCGTGGACATCGGCCCCGGCGCAGGCGAGCACGGGGGCCAGATCGTGGTTTCCGGCACGGTCGAGGCGCTCCTTCGCACCAGGGAATCCATCACCGGCCAATACCTTTCGGGGAGGCGTTCCGTACCTGTGCCGGCCGAGCGGCGCGACCCGAAAGGGTGGGTAGTGGTGAGGGGGGCCCGCGAGCACAACCTGCGAGAAATCGACGTTCCGTTCCCCGTGGGGTGCCTGGTGGTCGTTACGGGCGTTTCGGGCTCGGGCAAGTCCACATTGGTCAACGACATACTGCTGCGTGCGCTGATGCAGCGGGTGTACAAGTCCAAAGAGGTCCCCGGGCGGCACCGCAAGGTAGAAGGGATGGAGGCCTTCGACAAGGTGGTCGACGTCGACCAGTCGCCCATCGGCCGGACGCCGAGGAGCAACCCGGCCACCTACACGGGTGTCTTCGACCACGTCCGCCGCCTGTTCGCGACGACCACGGAAGCCAAAGTGCGCGGCTACCAGCCGGGGCGGTTCTCGTTCAACGTCAACGGCGGCCGGTGCGACGCCTGCTCTGGTGACGGCACGATCAAGATCGAGATGCACTTCCTGCCCGACGTGTACGTGCCCTGCGAGGTCTGCAAAGGGGCCCGCTACAACCGTGACACCCTTGACGTGACGTTCAAAGGCAAGAACATCGCCGAGGTGCTCGACATGTCCTGCGAGGAGGCGGCCGAGTACTTCTCCAACCAGCCGGTCATTTCGCGGCACATGCAGACGCTTGTCGACGTGGGGTTGGGTTACGTGAAGCTCGGACAGCCGGCACCGACGCTGTCCGGGGGCGAGGCCCAGCGGATAAAGCTCTCCGCGGAGCTCTCGAAACGTTCTACCGGCCGGACGCTTTACGTGCTCGACGAGCCGACGACGGGCCTCCACTTCGAAGACGTGCGCAAGTTGCTCGGTGTCCTTACCAGTCTTGTCGATCGGGGCAACACTGTGATCGTCATCGAGCACAACCTGGATGTCATCAAGACCGCAGACTGGTTGATAGACCTGGGCCCCGAAGGCGGGGACGGCGGCGGGGCCGTCGTGGCCACCGGGAAGCCCGAAGAGGTAGCCAAGTGCCCGACCAGTTTCACGGGCCAATTCCTCGCGGGGATCCTGGGCCGACGATGAGACGGACAAACCCCCGGGCTGCTGGCAACTGAGAAAGTGCCAGCAGCCGGGGGCTCACCGCCGCCACGCCCGTGGACCAGCTACGAGCCGGTGGACTGGCTGAAGAGGTTGAACTCGTCGATCGACCACGGGTTGGTGTTGGCCGTGGTCAGGTCTACCTGGACGTACTGAGCATCTTGGGGTGAGAAGCTGACGATCTCGGGCGTGCCCGCGCCGGTGCACGCGGCCACTTCAGTCCACGAACCGGAACCACCGGTGTTCGAGACGTAAATGTCGTAGCCGCGGGCGTAGTCATTGGTAGATCCGGGCGTCTCCATCGCCAGTTCGTTGAAACTCTGGGCGGAGCCCATGTTCACCTCGAAGTAGAGGCCGACGGACTGCGGCACATCCGTGCTGAATTGGGTGCTCCAGTTCCCGTCGAGGGCGTTGGCGGGCGCGTCCAGAGCGCTGGAAGGCGCGTTGGTGCTGGCCACCCAACCCGTGCGGGCCAGGGCAGTCCCGCTCTGCACGGCGAGGCAGTTGGGGCCCGGCAGGGTCGTCGTGGTCGTCGACGACGTGGTGGTCGTTGAGGTCGTGGTCGTTGAAGTCGTGGTCGACGTGGTTGTCGAAGGAGTAGTGGTCGAAGTGGTTGTCGAAGTGGTTGTCGAAGTGGCGAACGCGTAACCAGGGCCTCCGCCATTGCCATTGCCATTGCCGTGGCCCCTGACCAGGCAGCGGCCCCATTCCCGTCCCCAACCCCAACCCCAGTGGCCATGGCGACGGACACGGAAACGATAACGCACGATGCAGTTATTGCCATGGCCGCGATGGCCGCGAACGCCAGCGAAGTTCCCCGTCGTCGCGGTTGCGGTCGATGCCACGGTCGTGCTCGTCGACGATGTCGTGGTTGAACTGCCGCCACCCCAGTGGTTGTGGCCGCCCCAGTTGAAGGAGCTGTTGGCTTCGCTCAGGTTCTTGCCGGTGACGGCCAGGTTGTCAGCCGTAGCGGGCCCGGAGAGCGCCACCAGGGAGCCGGCCATGGTTGCCAGCGTTGCCACCAACGCAGCGATGGACCAAACGTGCCGGCGTCGCCCATCTCGCGTTTTGTAGATCATCCGTCCTCCTCGGTCGATGACTGGTGTGTCGGTACTTATTGTTGACAGTTTGTATGACCGGGAGTTGGTCCGGATGTGATGGTCCTGTGAAGGGTCTGTCCGCGAATGACCGATCTTGCAGTGGCCCAGTCCGTCCGTTGCGCCAGACTGGAGGCAGTGCTCCAACGACCTCCCGCCGGCGCCATCCCCGATGCGCCGGGTTCCTACCAGTTCCGAGACCGGGACGGGAGGGTCATCTATGTCGGGAAGGCGAAGTCGCTGCGCCAACGGCTCTCGAATTACTTCCAGGCCCCGGGAGCACTCCCACCTCGCACTGCTCAAATGGTGGCGTGCGCAGAGAGCGTCGAGTGGATCCAGGTCCGTAACGACGTCGAGGCCCTCATGCTCGAGTACAGCCTCATCAAGCAGCACAAACCGCGCTTCAACGTCCGCTTGCGGGACGACAAGAGTTACCCGTTCCTGGTGCTGACCCTAGGGGACGAGTGGCCGAGAGCGACGGTGCGGCGGGGCCGGCCGGCGTCGCGCAGCGAGCACCGCTACTTCGGGCCGTACGCCCACGCCTATGCGATCCGGGAAACGCTCGACCTCCTACTGCGCACGTTCCCGGTCCGTAGCTGCAGTGACCCGAAGTTCGCCCGTCACCAGCGCCTTGGCCGGCCCTGTCTCCTGTACCACATAGAGCGGTGTGCCGGGCCGTGCGCCGGCCAGGTCGCCCACGAACCGTACGGGCGCCTCGTCGAAGACTTCGCCACTTTTCTCGAGGGCGACAGTGCCCCCGTCCTGGGGAGGCTCGATGCCCAGATGAGGGAAGCCGCGGCCAACTTGGAGTTCGAACTGGCGGCCCGCGTGCGCGATCGCATCGCGTCGGTCCGCAAGGCCGTCGAAAAGCAACAAATGGTCACCGAACGGGCCGGGGACCTCGACTGCTTCGCCCTGGCGGAGGACGAACTGGAGGCCGGTATCCAGGTGTTCTACGTTCGCCGGGGACGGGTGGTGGGGCGAAAGGGCTTCATCGTCGACAAAGTCGAGGATCTGGAACCACCCCAGCTGCTGGCGCACGTGCTCGAACAGCACTACTCCGACGCCGTCAATGGTGTGCCCCCGCTGGTGTTGGTGCCGGGTGACGTCGACGAGCCGGAACTCGTCGAAGAATGGCTTTCCAACCTGAGGGCCGAGGCGTCGGGGAACCGAGCCGACCCTGAGGGCCCCTTGGCCGGGCACGCAGAGGGACGCCGCGCCTCGGGGGGGAGCCCGGGGCCGGGGCCTCAGGCGGGCCAGGACGACAGAGTTGAGTGGTGGGCGGCGAGTGGCGAGCGCCGGCCTGAGCGCAGCGTAAACCCGAGGGCGAGCGGTGCCAGCCGCGTGCGGTTGCACGTTCCCCAGCGGGGCGAGAAGAAGGCGTTGCTGGAAATGGTGGCCAAGAACGCTAGCGAAGAACTGGCGCGCCACCGGCTCAAACGTTCGTCGGACCACAATGCCAGGGCGCGCGCGCTGAACGCCCTTCAGGACGCCCTGGACCTGCCCGAAGCGCCGCTGCGGATCGAATGTTACGACATGAGCCACCTGCAGGGGACCGACTACGTCGGCTCCATGGTCGTAATGGAGGACGGCCTGCCCAGGCCAGCCGAGTACAAGCGGTTCAAAGTGCGCAACGTGGCTCGCAATGATGACTACGCGGCCATGGAAGAAGTGCTGACGCGCCGGCTGAAGGCATACCTGAACGAAAAGGGGCTGCCCGTGGCCGAACGCAAGCGCCACTTCTCCTACCCCCCTCAGCTGCTCCTCGTTGACGGGGGCAAAGGGCAGCTCAACGTGGCCGTCCGCGTGCTCGAAGAGCTCGGCCTCGACGACGAAATCCCGGTTGCCGCCCTCGCGAAGCAGTTCGAGGAGGTCTACGTGCCCGGGATGCCCGATCCCGTCCGGGTGCCCCGGGGCTCGGAGGCACTGTACTTGCTGCAGCGCGTGCGCGACGAGGCCCATCGGTTCGCTATTTCCTACCATCGCCAGCTGCGAGGCAAGCGCATGACGGCCTCGGTGCTGGACGGGGTCCAGGGCCTTGGCCCAGCCCGGCGCAAGCGCCTGCTAGCCGAACTTGGCAGCATTAAGGCTGTGCGAGAAGCCCCTAAGGAGGTGCTGGTGTCCTTTTCCTGGTTACCCCAGACGGTGGCTGAGGCGTTGTGGGAGAAGGTCCACGATGCCGGGGCCGGTCCTAGGACCAACCGCACTGAGAGTGCGAGTACCCGGTATGAGTGAGGGGCGCAGCTCCGACGAGCCCGGCTCCCACGAGCCCCTTTTCCACGAGGCCGGCACGCCGCTGCCGGACGAGGCCCAGGAGCTGTGGGAGGTCAATTCCGGCTGGTGGCAGGAGACTTTCACCGAGGGCGCCGACCCCGAGTACACCGAACAGATCATCCCCTTGCTGCGCGACTACCTTGCCCAAGTGTCGCCGGCGAGCGTGCTGGACATCGGCTGCGGCGAGGGACAGCTTTCCCGGGTGGCGGCCGGCATCCCGGGCGTGAGGCGGGTGGTGGGCGTCGACCCGACGTGGGCCCAGCTGGAGGTAGCGCTCGAGCGCCAGCCACCGGGCGGGGACAACGGGCCTGGGGTCGGCGGGCCTGGGGTCGGCGGGGATGTGGTCGGTGAACAAGGGGATGGCGTACCAGGCCGGGGCACAAGGGGCCTCGTGGTTGCCCAGTACGTGCGGGGCACGGCGAGCGCGCTGCCCTTTCCTGACGCCAGTTTTGATGCCGCCTTCGCCTGCTTGGTGTTCGAGCACATAGAAGGGACGGCTGCCGCGCTGGCCGAGGTCGGCAGGGCCCTGCGGCCCGGGGGGACTTTCCTGCTGTTCTTGAACCACCCGCTCCTGCAGGCTCCCGGCAGCGGGTGGGTGGACGACCACATCCTGGGCGAGCAGTACTGGCGCATCGGGCCTTACCTGGTCGAGCACCACAGTGTCGAAGAGGTGGGCCACAACGTCTGGATCCCGTTTGTCCACCGGCCCCTTTCGCTCTACGTGAACGGGCTGGCGGCGGCCGGCCTCTACCTCACCGCCATGGTCGAGCCCGCCCCGCCGGCCGGGTTCCTCCTCAGGGCGGAGGAGTACCAACAGGCGGCGGCCTTCCCGCGCCTAATGGTGCTGAGGGCCGAGAAGCTGGCTCGTTGAGCCAGCGGCCCATTGATTGTCCCTGCCCTCGACCGCCGGGCAGAATGAGACCGTGGCTGAGTTCGTCGTCGTAACCGGGCTCTCGGGTGCGGGGCGATCACAGGCCGGGGCCACGCTGGAGGATCTCGGCTGGTACGTGATCGACAACATCCCGACACCGCTCATCATCAAGGTGGCAGACCTGGTGGCCGGTCCCGCGCCCGTGGTGCAGCGCGTGGCGCTCGTCGTGGGCCGCCACGCGGGCCAGCTCGGCGAGCTGCAGGCAGCGATCGAGCAACTGCGACGTTCGGGCGAGAGCGTCAAGGTCCTCTTCTTGGACGCTTCGGACGAGGTCCTGGTGAGGCGGTTCGAGGGGACCCGCCGGCGTCACCCATTGGGGCAGGAGGGAGTGCTGGACGCCATAGCCGACGAGCGCCAGAGGCTGGAGGCGATCAAGGCAATGGCCGACGTGGTGGTTGACACCACCGAGCTCAACGTCAATCAGCTCCGGGAGCGGTTGATAGAGCTGTTCGGCAGCGATGAGAACACGGCCATGCAGATCCTGGTGCTCAGCTTCGGCTTCAAGCACGGGGTACCCCTGGACGTCGACAATGTGCTCGACGTGCGCTTCCTGCCCAACCCCCACTGGGTGGAAGCGATGCGCCCGCTCACCGGGCTCGACGAGCCCGTCCGCCGCTACGTTCTCACCCAACCGGAGGCCAAAGAGTTCCTGCAGAGGGCTGAGTACCTGTTCAAGTTCCTGGTCCCCGCTTACATCAAAGAGGGCAAGTCGTACCTGACGATCGCCGTTGGGTGCACAGGTGGCCGGCATCGCAGCGTTGTGCTCGCCGAAGAGATCGCCAGCCGGCTGCGCAAGCTCGGCTACAACCCGAGCACGATCCACCGGGACCTCGAACGGTGAGCGAGCTAACGGCTTCCCGTGCCCGCTAGGGAACCCCCCCCGGGGCTCGGCCCCGGGGCCCGGCCCCACGTGGTCGCCCTGGGTGGTGGCCACGGTCTGGCCGTTACTCTGTCGGCTGTGTCCCGCTATGCCGTGCAGGTGACTGCGGTCGTGTCCGTCGCCGACGACGGAGGCTCCAGTGGGCGCCTGCGGGCCTGGTGGGGTGGCCCGGCGCCGGGCGACGTCCGCCGGTGCCTATTGGCACTGGCCGGCACCGGGCGCGAAGAGGGTACCTGGGCGGAGGCCTTCGACTACCGTTTCACGGCCGGGGAGCTGGCCGGCCATTCCCTGGGCAACCTGGTCCTCGTCGCCCTGAGCCAGACGATGGGTGACTTCGTGGCGGCCACCGCGGAGGTGGGCCGGCTGCTGGGTGTGACCGCCAGAGTGTTGCCGGCAACCTTGGTGACTGTCGACCTGTGCGCCGAAACTGACGGCGAAGGTGGTAGCCCGGGCCCCGGGGAGCTGGTGGGCCAGGTGAAAGTGGCTCACTCGACCTCGCCCATCCGGCGGGTCCGGCTGCGCCCAGGCTCCCCGCCGGCGCCCGCGGAGGTGTTGGCGGCTATAACCGCGGCTGACCAGGTCGTCCTCGGGCCCGGCTCTTTGTTCACCAGCGTGCTGGCCGTGTGTGCCGTGCCGGGCATCCGTCAGGCACTCGCCGATCGGCATGGCGGTCGCACCTATGTGTGCAACCTGGGCCCCCAGGAACCGGAAACGGCCGGTTTCGACGCCGATGCCCACCTGGCTGCCCTGGTGGCGCACGGTGTGGTGGTCGATACCGTGGTGTGCGACCCGGCGACCAGGGTGGGGACGCTTTCGCCGAAGGGCCGTTCACTTTCGGCTCTGGCTAAGCCCGATGGGGTGCGGGTGGTGAATGCCTCCGTTGCCAATCCCGACGGCCATTCCCACGACCCAGGCCGTTTGGCTTCGGTGCTCGAGAGCCTCGCGCCCGGCCTCCGCGGGTAAGGGGAGGCAGTGGCGCTGATCGGGGGCCCGGTGCTCGTGCACGCGGGTTCGTGGATAAGGACTAAAGGCCCACGGGCCGCCTGACGTGGTACCTGGCGACCCCCGGGCCGGCTTGACATAGGATTACGGGCACCGAGACAAAATCACCGAGGAGTGAAACTATGTCTGTCAAGGTTGGGATCAACGGGTTCGGGCGCATCGGGCGCAACTACCTGCGCGCTGTGCTGGAACAGGCTGCCGACGTCGAAGTCGTCGCCGCCAATGATTTGGCGCCGCTGGCGGCCAATGCGCACCTGCTGAAGTACGACTCCACGTTCGGCGTCTTGAAGCACGACGTGAAAGTCACCAACGACACGATCTCCGTCGCCAATCATAGTTTCAAGGTCTTCTCCGAGCGGGAGCCCAAGGGCATCCCCTGGGGCGACCTGGGCGTCGACGTCGTCATCGAGTCCACAGGCAAGTTCACCGACGGTGAGAAGGCGGCTGCGCACATCGAAGGCGGCGCCAAGCGGGTAATCATTTCCGCGCCCGGCACCAACGTCGACGGCACCTTTGTGGTTGGCGTCAACGACGACACCTTCGACCCCGCCAAGCACAGGATCTTCTCCAACGCCAGCTGCACGACCAACTGCTTCGTCCCCATGATGAAGGTCCTCGATGACGCGTTCGGCATCGAAAAGGGCCTTATGACGACCGTGCACGCCTACACCAACGACCAGAACCTCTTGGACCTGGTGCACAAGGACCTGCGCAGGGCCCGGGCCGCGGCCATCAATATCGTGCCGGCCAGCACCGGCGCTGCCCGCTCCACGGGCCTTGTGATGCCCAACATGAAGGGCCGCCTGGACGGCACGGGACTGCGAGTCCCCGTGCCGGACGGTTCCATTACCGACTTCACCGGCATCCTGGCCCGCGAGGTGACCGTCGCCGAGATCAACGAGGCGTTCAAGGCCGCCGCCACCACTGGCCCTCTCTCCAAGGTCCTGGTGTACACCGAGGATCCGATCGTCAGCTCTGACATCGTCGGTTCGCCGGCCAGCTGCACGTTCGACTCCAAGCTCACGATGGCCAACGGCTCGCTGATCAAGGTGTTCGGCTGGTACGACAACGAGTGGGGCTATTCCAACCGCCTCGTCGACCTCACCCTCATCGCCGGCCGGGCCTAGACCCGTGCAACTACCCCAGCTCGAAGACCTGCGCCCTCTGCAGGGCAAGCGGGCCCTGGTCCGTTGTGACTTCAACGTGCCTATGTCCGGAGGCACCATCACCGACGACCTCCGGATCCGGCTCCCCCTCGACACGTTGACATGGCTGCTCGACGAGGGCGTCGCCAAGTTGACGGTATGCAGCCACCTGGGCCGCCCTAAGGGCAAGCCGGACCCCAAGTACGCGATCGAGCCCGTCCGCCGGCGGCTCTACGAGCTCCTGGCGGCTCGGGGAGCCGACACCAGTCGGGTCGAGTTGCTCGAGAACCTCCGCTACAACGCCGGTGAAGAGGGTAACGACCCCGCGTTCGTGGCTTCGCTCGTGGAAAACGAGGACGTCTACGTGGACGACGCTTTTGGCGCCGCCCACAGGGCGCACGCCTCCATCGTCGGCCCACCCGCTTCACTGCCCTCCGCCGCCGGCCGGGTCCTCGCCCGGGAGGTGGAGGTCCTCGACGGGTTGCTGCAGGATCCCAAGCGGCCGTTCGTCGCCGTCCTCGGGGGGGCCAAGGTCTCCGACAAGCTCGGCGTCATCGAAGCCCTCCTTGACAAGGTCGACGCCCTCGTGGTCGGAGGGGGGATGTGCTTCACGTTCCTCGCGGCTAAGGGCCATAGCACGGGCGCGTCCATGCTCGAGGAGAGCCAGGTCGAAAACTGTGCGCGCATCCTCCGCTCGGCTGAGGCCGCTGGCAAACGCATCCTCTTGCCGACCGACATCGTCGCCCTGTCACCGGGCGGGGTCTTCGGTGCTGGCAAGGAGCCGGAGGGCGAGGTCCGCCAAGTGGGCGCGGACGTACCCGAAGGGTGGCTCGGCCTCGACATAGGCCCTGGGACCGCCGGCGCCTTCGCCGACGAGATCGCCTCCGCGGCCACGGTGTTCTGGAACGGTCCCATGGGCGTGTTCGAGGATGCCCGCTTTGCTGCCGGCACCAAAGCCGTGGCCGAGGCGGTCGCCAGGACCAAGGCGTTCACCGTCGTAGGCGGCGGGGACAGCGCCAGCGCCCTGAAGCAGTTCGGGCTGGACCACAAGGTCGACCACCTTTCCACCGGTGGCGGGGCCTCGCTCGAGTTCATCGAAAAGGGCGACCTGCCGGGCCTGGCTGCCCTGCGGGACGCCGCCGCCCGCGTGAAGGACTGAGGTCGACAACTTGGCAGGACGCAAGCCGCTTATCAGCGGCAACTGGAAGATGAACCATACCCACCTCGACGCCATCGCGGTGGTGCAGAAACTGGCCTACACCCTCGGTCAGGCCGACTACGACCGGGCCGATGTGTCGGTTCATCCCGCCTTCACGGCTCTGCGGTCGGTGCAGACCCTGCTCGACGCGGACAACGTCCCGGTGGCGCTGGGGGCGCAAAACGTCCACCCGAAAGATTCCGGTGCTTTCACCGGCGAAGTCAGCCCGGTCATGCTGGCCAAGCTCAATGTCCGCTACGTGATCGTCGGCCACTCCGAACGCCGGGAACTGTTCGGCGAGACCGACTCGTTCGTCAACGAGAAGCTACTGGCCGTCCTGAAGCACGACATGACCCCCATCCTGTGCGTGGGCGAGACGCTGGAAGAGCGGGAAGCCGGCACCACAGAGACCAAGGTGATCGGCCAGCTCGAAGCGGACTTCGAGGGCGTCTCACCGGAGGCAGCTGCCGGCATGGTAGTGGCGTACGAACCCATCTGGGCCATCGGGACGGGCCGCACCGCCAGCCCCGGAGATGCCCAGGCGGTATGCGGGGCCATACGGTCGTGGCTCAAGGAGCATTACAGCTCCGCGGTCGCGGCCCAAGTGAGGGTGCAGTACGGCGGGTCGGTAACGCCGGCCAACATCGCCGAGCTGATGGCCCAGGAAGACATCGATGGCGCGCTTGTGGGTGGCGCCAGCCTGGACGCCGAGCGCTTTGTTCAGATAGCCCGTTTGGGCCACTGAGGGCCGATCACGGGAGATAGGCGAACAGGGGTCGCGCGCTTCGTGAGCGCGCATCCCTGCTAAGTTGCAATGGGCACCCGGCCTGGGTCTTGGCTGGGGCCCGACGTAAGACTAACTCGGCTAGCTATGAGGAGGTGCCGGCTAAGTGGGGAGTGTGATCACATGGGTGGTGATTGCGGTCCATATCTTGCTGTGCATCAGCCTCGTCGTCTCGATCCTGCTCCACAGCGGGAAGGGTGGGGGCCTTTCCGAGATGTTCGGGGGCGGGCTCGGCTCAGCCGCGGCAGCGTCAAGCGTCGTCGAGCGTAACCTGGACCGCTTTACGGTTTTCACGGCCCTCGCTTTCGCCTTCACCACGATGATCCTGGCTATCCGCCTCCAGTAGACGCGGGCCCGGCTCGACAATCCGAGGTAACGGGGGCGCCCGTAGCGGCGCGCTAGGGCTAAGTCAGGTCGCTGCGGTAGCGGTGACAGGCGACCTTGCAGTTGCCCGGGGGGCCCATCTCCTGGAGGACCGGCTCGGCATGGTCCCGGAAGTGCACGCGCACGCCCTTCGGTCCAACGTCCATCCCGGCTACACCTCGCCAGAGAGGTTCGTCAGGATCGGCGGCCCGGTGCCACTCGAGGAGAGTCTGCACTTCCCTACCTGCCTGTCCTGGCGCCGCGGGCACCTCCACCTCTAGCGATGGCGCGGAGAGACCAGCCAGGTCCCCGAGCACGTCCCGCTCCCGGCGGAACTCTTCCGGCCCGAGGGCAGCCCAGCGCATCTCGAGCAGGCTGCGCAGGTCGCGGCTCTCCCATCCGCACGGCCCGAAAGCTTCCAGGCAGCGGGGATGGAAGGCACAGCCAAGAGGGGGGACCGCGGCGTCGGGGACCTCTCCCCTCGGGAGCCGGCGCGGGATGCGGTGTTCCGGGTCCGGCTCGGGGATCGCCTCGAGGAGTGAACGGGTGTAGGGATGGCGGGGATTGGCGAAGATGTCGTCCACGGAGCCGACCTCTACGATGCGGCCGAGGTACATGATGGCGATCCGGTCGCAGAAGAAACGCGCCGTAGCGAGGTCGTGGGTCACGTAAAGGTACGTGAGGCCTAGTTCCCGTTTCAGGTCCACCATCAGCTGGAGCACCTTCGCCCTCACGCTCATGTCGAGCATCGACACGGGTTCGTCGGCCACTACCAGTTCCGGCCCGAGGATGATTGCCCGGGCGATGGCGGCGCGCTGGCGCTGCCCACCGGAAAGCTCGCTTGGGTACTTGGCGAGGAACCGCTCCACGGGCACAAGCCCCACCAGCTCGAGCGCCTCTGACACGCGGGCCCTGAGTTCCTCCGGGGTGGCCGCCACGTGGTGGATCCGAAGGGGGTGGCCGACCGCGGTCTCCAAGTTCATTGTCGGGTTGAGCGAAGCGTGCGGGTCCTGGAACACCGGCTGCATGCGGCGGCGGAGCGGGCGCACGTGGCGCTCCGAGAGCCCCGAGATGGTTTCGCCGTTCAGCAGGACCGAACCTGCGGTGGGCCGGACCAGGCAGAGCACAGCCTTCGCGAGGGTGGTCTTCCCGCTCCCGGATTCGCCCACGAGCCCGAGCACCTCGCCTCGACGCAACGAAAAGCTCACGCCGTCGACCGCCTTCACGGACCCGGTGTCCCGGCCAAGCATGCGCTGGATGAAGCCTCCGCGCAGGGAGAAATGCACGCAGAGGTCCCGCACCTCGAGCAGGGTGGGTGCCGCCGTTATGTCCGGTGCCGTCAGCGTTGCTCCCGGTCCGTCAGGCCTCGTCGGCAATGGCGATCTCCTTCATGGACAGGGGGATGTCCCCACCCGGGGGAATTGTCCCGGGCGGGCTGTGCAACCAGCACTCCACGATGTGCCCGAGGTACCCGGTGACCGGGGCGGGGATCTGGGCCCGGCACACCTCCATGGCTCGTGCACAGCGTGGGTGGAACCGGCAGCCGGTCGGCGGTTCGAGCAGGTCGGGGGGTGAGCCGAGAATGAAGCGGAGCGACTCGGTGTGCAGTGAGATCACCGAGGCGAGGAGGGCCTCGGTGTAGGGGTGCTGAGGCCGGGAGAACACCTCGGCCACGGGGCCCTGCTCCACGATGCGGCCGGCGTACATGACCGCCACGCGGTCGCAGGCTTCAGCGACGATCCCGAGGTTGTGAGTGATCAGAAGGAGGGCGGCTCCTGAGCGGGCCTTCAGCTCCGAGAGCAACGAGAGGATCTGGGCTTCGACCAGCACGTCGAGCGCGGTGGTGGGTTCGTCGGCCACGATGCAACGGGGCCGGAGCACCAGCGTCAGGGCGATCATGATCCGCTGGCGCATGCCACCGGAGAACTCATGGGGGTAGTTGCGAAAACGTGTGGGCGGGATGCCCACCGACCCGAGCGCCTGGAGGGAGCGGCTCCGGATTTCGTCATCGGAGATCCCCGGCTCATGGGTGCGCAGTGCCTCAGAGAAGTGGTCCGAGATCCGCATCAGCGGATCGAGCCTGGTCATCGGCTCTTGGAAAATGAGCCCGAGAGCGGGGCCCCTCATCCCTCGCATCTCGGAAGCGGATGTGGCCAGGAGGTTGTGCCCGGCGAAACGTATCTCACCATCTCGGTTCGCCCCGTCCGGCAGGAGGCCGAGCAACCCCCGACCGAGGGTGGTCTTCCCGCAGCCCGACTCGCCGACCAGCCCCAGAGTCTCCCCGGGAGTGAGTTTGAAGCTCACGCCATCCACGGCCCTAACCGGGCCCCGTGCTGTGCCGTACCAGACCCGGAGGTCAGAGACGGTGATTACCTCCTGCCCATCATCAACCACGGCACCTGGCGCCGGCGCCAAGGGCCCAGCTGGGGCGGCCGAAGTGGGCAGTTCGGACGGCAGGGAGGCACTGGACTGGGCGGTTGGGGCGGAAGCCGGGGAGGTCGAAGCGGTAGCGGCGGCCGGAGCGGGCGGGGCGGCAGCCGGAGCGGGCGGGGCGGCGGCCGAAGCGGGCGGGGCGGTGGAAGGAAGGACGGCCTGGCGGTAGCCAGGGCGGCGAAGAACGGGGTTGAAGGTGTCGTTCAAGCTCTCCCCGATCAGGGTCAGGCCGGTCACGAGCAGGATGATCGCCAGTCCCGGGAAGAGCCCGGTCCACCAGAAGCCGGCCTGCGCATCGGCGATGCCCCGGGAGACGTCGTAGCCCCACTCCGCCGCCACCGAGGGGTCCATGCCGATACCGAGGAAGGAGAGCCCGGCCAGGGTCAGGATCGCGTCGGCGGCGTTGAGCGAGGCCACCACGGGCACCGACTGGACCACGTTGGCGAACACGTAGCGCCGGATCACCGTGCCCGGTCGCGCCCCGAGAGCTTTGCCCGCTTCCACGTAGGGCTCCTCGCGAACGGAAAGCACGGTGTTGCGGACCACCCTGAAGTACTGGGGTATGTACACGACGGTGATGGCGATGGCGGCAGTGGCCACGCCGCCGCCGACCGAGCCCTGGAGCAGGAAGGCGATGACGATGGCGAGCAGCAGGTAGGGGAAGGCGAAAATGGAGTCGTTGACCAGGACAAGCACCCGGTCCAGCCAGCCGCCGAAATACCCCGAGAGCAGCCCCAGGGGCACCCCGATGGCGACCGAGAACAACACGGCCAGCAGGACCACCTCGATCGAGGTGCGGGCGCCGTAGATGACCCGGGAGAACACGTCCTCCGAGTTGACGGTGGTGCCGAACCAGTGCGCCGCCGAGGGGGCGGCCTGTTGCGGGAAACGGATCCCGTGGGCGATGTACTGGTTGAACCCGTATGGCGAGATCCAGTTGGCGAACACGGCTAGCACCACGAACAGCAGGGTCACGGCCACGCCGGCCCACAGCAGCCAACGCGGCAGGCCTCGGGCAGCGCGGATCGGGGCTACGGCGCGGCGCAGGCCGCGGGCACGGCCCGTCGTCGGGTGATCAAAGACCGGCCCTTCCTCGAACTCGGGCGTGCCCTTTTCGAGGGCGGTCCCGGTGATCACCTGGATCTCCGGCATCAGTACCTCACCCTCGGGTCGACCCAGGCGTTGATGAGGTCGATGAGCAGGCTGATGGCCACTACGGCCAGGGCAAAGACGGTGATGATGCCCTGCACGGCTACGTAGTCGCGGTTCTCCAGGTAGTAGATGAGCTCGTTGCCGATGCCCGGCCAGTTGAAGGTCTCCTCGGTGAGCACCGCTCCTGAGAGCAACAGGGCGGCCTGGAGCCCGGTCACCGTGACAATAGGGACGAGGGCGTTCTTGAACGCGTGACGGACGACCACCGTCCGTTCGCGCAGGCCCCGTGCCCGCGCCGCCTCGACGTAGTCCCCTTTCATCGCCTGCATGACGTTCACCCGCACCAGGCGGACCACGACCCCGGAGATCACCAGGCCCAGGGTGACCGCCGGCAGGACGAGGTGGGCGAGGAGGTCGGGGATGTCGCCCCACTGGCCGTCGATCACGGCGTCCAGGATAAGGAGGTTGGTGTGGGGCTGGAGATCGGCCTGGACGATCACGCTGGCCTGGCTGGAGGTGGGGAGCCAGTTGAGTATGTGGCCGAAGAGCAGCTGGGCGAGCAGTCCCAGGAAGAATACCGGGATGGCATAGATGAAGATGCCGTACAGCCGGGCCAAAGCGTCGGCCCAGGTGTCACGCAGGCGGCCCGCCAGCATGCCGAGCGGGATACCCACGGCTATTGCGATGATCATGGCCGACACGGTGAGCTCCAGTGTCGCCGCCCCGTTCTGGGCCAGCACCTGGGTGACCGGTCGCTGGTCAGTGAGCGTGGTGCCAAAGTGCCCGGTCAGCACCTGGCCCAAGTACTGCCCGTACTGCACGATGAGGGGCCGGTCGTAGCCGGCAGCGCGTTCCCGCACCACCAGCTGTGCGTGCGTGAGGTGGCCGCCGAGGGCGGCCTCGATGGGGTTGCCAGGGGCCACCCGCATGAGCACGAACACCAGGGTGAGCAGTATGAGCACCATCGGGACCACGAGGGCGAGGCGCGTGAGCAGGTAGCGGCGTAGCGATCCCGACGTCGATGCCATGGAATTGCCTTTCGTCAGGGCCGGGCCGGCGGGCGTACACATACCGGCCGGGCGGGCCTGCACCCGCTCGGCCGGTACACCCCGCCGGCCAACGTCCCTTCACTCAGCGGCTAGCTCTTGCCGATCAACCAGAACCGGAAGATGTAGGACGGGTCCAGGGTCGATGCCAGGCCGGTCACCGCGCCGTGCTGAGCAGCCCACTGACCACCCTGCCACACGGGGACCAGCGGCGCGTCCTTGGCCGTCTGGATCTGCAGCGCGCTGAAAGCGGCGTCGCGCACCGACGCCACCGTTGAGCCCTCCTCCTGCATGATGCCCTTCGTCACCGCGGCATTGCAGTAGTGGTCGTTGAGGAAGTTGTTGCAGCCGTAGAACGGCCCGGTGTAGTCGTCGGCGTCGGGGTAGTCGGGGAACCAGCCCATGAGCGCAACGCCGTACTGGCTGGTCGTCTCGGCGGTGATGTAGGTGCTCCATTCGGCCGTTTGCAGCGACACATCGAACAGGCCTGAGGCATCGAGCTGGCGCTGGAGCTCGGTGGCCAGGTCAGTGTCTGCGTAGTGATTGACGTTGTACCACAGGGTGAACTTCAGCGGGGTGTTCACCCCGGCTGCGGTCAGCACGGCTTTGGCCTTGGCCACGTTCGGGCTCGCCCCGTAAACGGTGGCGAAGGAGTTGATGTGCCCGGGCAGCGCATCGGGGATGATCGAGTACGCCGGCGCCACGCTGCCGTGGTAGATGTTGGTGGCGATGTCCTGGCGGTTGACCAGGTAGGCCACGGCCTGGCGGATGGCGAGCTTCTGGGCCGGTGTCGAACCGGGCATCACCTTCAAGTTGAAGGCGATGTAGCGGATCTCGATCCCCTTGCCGACCACGATGCTGACCCCATGGGATTTCTGGAGGGCGAGGAGGTCGGTCGGCGCCAGCACCCGGTAAGCGATGTCCACCGCACCCTGCTGGACGTCGGAGACGAGCGTCGCTGCGCTCTCCTCGTAGCGGATGATGAACTTGTCGTTGCTGAGGACGTCAGTCCCGCCGTAGTGCGGGTTGGGGACGAATACCGCCAGCTGGTTGGGGGTGTAGGACTGCAGCTCGTACGGCCCCGAGCCCACGATCTTGGCGTCGGCCTGGAGCTTGTTGAAGGGGAAGACCTTGGCGTCCACTATGGCGCCCGCGCCGGTGGTGAGCACGTCCGGCCAGGTTGCGGCGGGGTACTTCAGGGTAAAGGTAACGGTGTTGCCCGAGGCCGTTACGCCCTTCATCGCGGAGATAAGGCTCGACGGCCCGTTCGGGTCGTTGATCTTGTTGATCCGCTCGAAGGAGTACACAACGTCCTGGCCCGTGACCGGGTCGCCGTTGGAGAAGTACTGGTTGGGTAGCAGAGTGCACACATAAACGGTGACCGTGCTGCCCTTCCAGGCACAGGTGGCCGCGTCGGGCACAATCTTTGTGCTACCCGGGGGGTACTTGACCAGCGTCTGGTAGACGTTCCAGATGATCGTCCACGACGGCAGGTCGTAAGAACCTGCCGGGTCGGCAGAAACGATCCGGTCGGTCGTCCCCATCACCACCGTGACGTTCGGCGGGGTGGCGGCGGGCACCCGGGAGTGCGGGGCAGCGGTGGCAGAACTCGCAAGTGCGAGCGGGATGATCAGCGCTACTGATGCAGCGCCTGCAAGAAGCTTCTTCAAGGCCGGCCCTCGCCTTGTTGGCAGCAGAGTCATTGTCATGCTCCCTCTATTCCTGGCGGGAGCATGTCGCTCCCTGGCGCGCCGTACAACGCGGCCAGCGACCGGCACGTTGGCAGTACGGTACCCGAGCCTGACCGGCCCGTCAAAGCGCCCAACCCTTGTCGCCTGGTCATCAGCCCGCCATGGCCGTGTGAGGCGCAGTCCCGTCGGTGGTGCGAGTGCCGGGACGGGGCCAGTGGGCCGGCGGAACTGGGCCTGCGCCGTGCCGGCTCGTTCTGCCTGGCACGGGACGCGTTCCAATTGGGCCCTCTTCCTGCTATGTTGCGATTTCCTGCTAAGTTACGAGCGCTCGGCCAGATTCTCGGCCGGCGCCAAGCTAGACGACACTTCAGAAGGAGGACGTACCAGCCAGGTAGTGGTCGCCTGGGCGGTGATCGCGGGGGAGTCGGCTGGGTTCCGTCGCGGCGGCGTTTAGGACGACCGAACAACCTTGACCGCTTCACGGTCGCCGCAGCGACCTGGTTCGCATCACCACGATGACGCAGGCGGTCCGGTTGGAGTAGCGCTGCTCATTGCGGCAGTGCGGTTGTGGGAGCAAACTTGCCTTGATGGTACCCAGCCGCTCACGAAAGAGGCACTACATGAAGTTCTTGAAAGTTACAGGTGCAAGGGCCAAGATGGTCGGCGCCGTTGTTGCGGCGGGTGCCATGGTGGCCGTGGCGTTGGCCGCGACGGCCGGCCCGTCAGCGGCGGTCGTCAGGCATGACGCTTCGACACCTCAGTACGGTGGTGTACTGAGGGTTGTCGGCTCGGGCGACGTCGACAACCTCGATACCGCCGACTCCTATTATGACGTCACCTACTCGGTGCTGCGTGCAACAAGCCGCCAGCTGTACACCTGGCCCCTCGGGCCCGCTTTTGCGTCAGAGGCGAACGTGGTGCCTGACCTGGCGACCGCCATGCCGGTCATAACCAATGGTGGCAAGACCTACACGGTCACGATCCGCACCGGTGCCATGTGGGACACCACCCCTCCCCGTCAGGTGACGGCGCAGGACGAGATCTTGGGTATGAAGAGGCTCTGCAACCCGGCTCTGCCGACCGGGGCCCCCGGCTACTTCGAGGACACCATCGTCGGGATGATGGCCTACTGCAACGCGTTCGCCAAGGTGAAGCCGACCGTGGCCGCGATCGACGCCTTCATAAGCAGCCACAACGTCGCGGGCCTGAAAGCGCTCAGTTCGCAGACGGTTCAGTTCACGCTCCTGGAGCCGGCAGCCGACTTCATCGACATCCTCGCGTTGCCGTTCTCGTCACCGGCGCCCCAAGAATACCTGTCCTATTTACCGGGCAGCGCCCAGCTCCAGCAGCACATTATTGCGGACGGGCCTTACGCCATAAAGAAGTACGTCCCCACCCGGTCGTTCGACCTCGTGCGCAACCCCGCCTGGAAGGCGTCCGTTGACCCGGTCCGTAAGGCGTACGTGGACGAGATCGTGGTGACGGAGGGGATCGCGACCAATACCGCCGCCCTGGAGGAGATCCAGGCCGGGACCCAGGACATGTTCTGGGACCAGAACGTGCCCACTGCCGAGCTTGCCGGCATGGTCGCCAGCCACGACCCCGACCTCGTGATCGGCCCCGATGGCAACAACTACATAACGATGAACCCGTACATGTCGATCAACCTCCAGAGCCCCAACAACAACGGTGCGCTGAAGAACCTGAAGGTGCGCCAGGCCATGGAGTACGCCATCAACAAGTACGCCGACTCGCAGGCCTACGGAGGCTCGGCGGTCTCCGGCATACTCAACCAAGTGGTGCCAGCCGGCCAAGTCGGCAACATACCCGGCTACGACCCCTACCCCTCACCCGGTGGCGTGGGCGACCCGGCCAAGGCCAAGGCGCTGCTGGCGGCCGCAGGGTACTCGCCAGGCCAGATCACGCTCAAGCTCATCTACCGCACCAATACAGTCCACCCTCAGGTCGCTGAGAACGACCAGGCGGCGCTGCAAGCGGCCGGCTTCAAGGTGCAGCTCATCGCAGTGACCCCTGCGGACGCGTTCTACACGAAGTACCTCTTGAACCCGACCGCAGGCAAGAGCGGCGCCTGGGACATCGCCGAGCCGGGCTGGATCCCGGACTGGATGGGCCTCAACGGCAGGTCGATAATCGACCCTCTCTTCGACGGCAGCACCTACGGCCCCAACAGCAACGACTACGGCGACTACAACAACCCCGCCGTCAACAGCGACATCGCCAAAGCCGAGGCGGCCACGTCGGAGGCCCAGTCCGCCGCGTACTGGCAGGCCGCCAACCGTCAGATAATGAGCGACGCCGCCATAGTGCCCATCGGGGCGCAGAAGGTGGCGGTCTACCACTCGTCGCGGTTGCAGAACGCCGAGTTCTGGTGGCCTGGTGAGAACTTCGATTTCGCCAATGTGTGGATCAACAGCTGACGCAGCAACAGCCAGCTGACTGACCACAAGGCTCTCCGGCGCTCGGAGAAAGGCGCCGGAGAGCCTAATTCTGTAATTACGGAGTGGGCCCAAGTTGCTCTTAGAAGTACAGGATCTAATAGTTTCTTTCCCGACGCCTGACGGGGTGGTGGAGGCTGTACGGGGCGTCAGCTTCGCTGTCGATTCGGGCAAGACCCTTGGCATCGTGGGCGAGTCCGGTTCGGGTAAGAGCGTGGCAGCTCAGACGGTGATCGGCTTGACACGCGGTGCCCGCATCTCGGGCCAGGCTCTTTTCGACGGCGCCGACCTGCTGAAGATGACCCGTGCAGAGCTGCGCAACGTACGCGGGGCCAGGATCGGGATGGTCTTCCAGGACCCCCTTTCCAGCCTCCACCCGTACTACAAGGTCGGCTGGCAGATCGCCGAGGCGATCCGGACGCACGAGAAGATCGCCACGTCAGAGGCCCGCAGGCGTGTTGTGGAGTTGCTGGGCATGGTGGGGATCCCCAACCCCGAGCGCCGTGTTGACGACTACCCGCACCAGTTCTCGGGGGGCATGCGCCAGCGGGCGATGATCGCAATGGCCCTGGCCCTCCGCCCATCGCTCGTGATAGCAGACGAGCCAACCACGGCCCTCGATGTGACCGTCCAGGCTCAGGTCCTCGAGTTGATGAAGCACCTCCAAGCCGAGCTGGGTATGGCCATCATCATGATCACGCACGACCTCGGGATCATCGCCGATATGGCTGACCAGGTGATGATCATGTACGGCGGCAGGGTGATGGAAACGGCCAGCCGGCATGATGCTTACTACAGGCCTCACCACCCCTACACCTCTGGCCTGCTCAACTCGCTGCCCCAGAGCGGCCATGAAGGGGAGCGCCTGCTCTCGATCCCGGGGCAGCCTCCCAGCCTGATCGGGCCCCCTCCAGGCTGCCCGTTCTGGCCGCGCTGCGCGTTCGCGATGCCTAAGTGCCGCCGCGAAGCACCACCGCTGCGCCAGCTCCCCGGCTCACCAGCGCACTGCTCCGCCTGCTGGCTGCCCCTCGATCTGACCGGGCCCACCGGGGAGGTCGACACGGGGCGCCGTCTCGCCTCCGCCGCAGAGGGTGGTGCGGCGCTCTCCGTAGCGGCCACCGGCCCCGTAGAGGGTGCATGAGGGTGGACGCGCAGCCAGCCGCGCCCAGCGTGCCCGCCCTGGTCCGCTTGGAGGGCGTCACCAAACATTTCCCGGTCCGGGGTGGCGGTCTGTGGCGGCGCAGCCACGACGTGGTGCATGCCGTCGACAACGTCACCCTCGACGTGCGGCGCGGTGAGACGCTGGGACTGGTCGGCGAGACCGGCAGCGGCAAGTCGACACTGGCGCGATGCGTGACGCGCCTTGTGGACCTCACGGCAGGGAATGTCCTGCTCGACGGGGAGGACATTTCCCGGCTTGGCCCCCGGCGCCTGCGCCCCTATCGGCGCCGCATGCAGATCATCTTCCAGGACCCCTACGGCTCGCTCAACCCGCGCCGGCGGGTGGGCTCGATAATCGGGGATCCCTTCGCCATACACAAGGTGGCAGATGGCCCGGAGCGCAAGCACCGCGTCCAGGAGCTGATGGAACTGGTGGGGCTCAACCCCGAGCATTACAACCGCTTCCCGGCCGAATTCTCCGGCGGGCAGCGCCAGCGGATCGGAGTTGCCCGGGCGCTCGCCCTGCGCCCGGAACTGATAGTCGCCGACGAGCCAGTGTCCGCCCTTGACGTTTCCGTCCGAGCTCAGGTGATCAACCTCCTGGCTGAGCTGCAGGACGAGCTGGAGCTCACTTACGTTTTCATCACCCACGACCTGTCAGTGGTCCGGCACGTGAGCGACAGGGTGGCTGTGATGTACCTGGGGGAGATAGTTGAGGTCGCCGAGCGCCACGACCTCTACGCCAAGCCGCGCCACCCCTACAGCAGGGTCCTCCAGTCCGCCATCCCGGTGCCCGACCCGGACGAGGCTGACCGGCGCTCGCGCGCCACCGTCGGGGGGGAGCTACCCTCGCCCATCAGCCCGCCGAGCGGGTGCAGGTTCCACCCCCGCTGCCCCAAGGCACAGCCGCGCTGTAGGCAAGAAGCGCCCGCGTTGGAGGTCAAGTTGGCCGACCCGGCAGGGCACAAGGCGGCCTGTCACTTCCCCCTGGCCGACGGTGAGGAGCTGCCGAGCATGGGGACGGTGCCTGACGAGGTGGGCGAGCTGACCGTCCCGGCAAGGAGAGCCGCCCTATGAGCGTTTACGACGAGCTGCAAGTCGAGGCCCTGCCTGCTGCGCCGGCCGAGCCCGGTGGCTTCCAGGCCCAGGCCATTGAGGGGAAGAGCCCATGGCGGCTTGCCTTCGAACGCTTGCTCCACGACCGGGTGGCCATCGGGTCGTCGGTCGTCATCGTGCTGATCGCGGCGATGGCGGTGTTCGCCCCCCTCGTAGCTGCTCTGACAGGGCACGGGCCCGACGCCCAGTACCACGGCTGCCCGCCGCCCCTACGCTGCATCGCAGGCGTCACTCCAGAGGGGATCCCAGTCGGGCCCAGCGGCCACTTCTGGCTTGGAGCCGATGAGCTGGGGCGGGACCTGCTCGTGCGGGTGTTCTACGGTGCCCGGATATCACTCCTTGTCGGGATCTCTGCGGCGGCCTTCGCCGTCGGTGGGGGCGTGGTCCTGGGGATGCTGGCGGGTTACCTCGGGCGCGTGGTCGACACTTTCCTCGCCCGGTTGTTCGACGTCGTGCTGGCGATGCCCTACCTGATCTTCGCCATCGCCCTGTGGACGGCCCTCTCGGGCCGGGGCGGCGTCCTGCTGGACATCGGCGTGATCTCGTTCTTCTCCTTCGGGGCGGTGGCCCGCATTGTGAGGGGCCAGGTGCTGTCGATAAAGGAGAAGGAGTACATCGAAGCGGCCCGTTCACTTGGGGCCGGCACCCTACGGATCATGTTCGTAGACATCTTCCCGAACGTGCTCGCCCCGGTCATCGTCTATTTCACGCTGCTGGTCCCGTCGGCGATCGTGTTCGAGGCGACGCTGGCGTTCCTCGGGATCGGGGTCCAGCCACCCACGCCGGACTGGGGCAGCATGCTTTCCGAGTCGATCAATTACTACCAGGTTGCCTGGTGGTACGTGGTGTTCCCGGGCCTCGCCCTTCTGTCTACGACGCTCGCCTTCAACCTCCTTGGCGACAGCGTGCGCGACGCTTTCGACCCCCGCTATAACCGCATGTTCGCGAAAGAGACGTAGGAGGCACTCGATGATCAGGTTCCTTTGCCGCCGAGCCCTCCTGGGTGCCGTTGTGATGTGGGTCGTCGCGACCTTGGTGTTCATTCTCTACTTCGTCGCCCCACACGACCCCGCTCATCTGATCGCGGGGAAAGACGCCACCACGCAGACACTGGCCGACATAGAGGCGCGCCTCGGTTTGAACAGGCCCATCGTCGACCAGTACGGGAGCTACCTGTGGCGCCTGCTGCACGGCAACCTCGGCTACTCCTACTTCAACTCCGAACCCGTGAGCACGATCGTCGGCCAGGAGCTACCGGTCACCGCGTCGCTGGCAGTTGGGGGCGCGGTCCTCTGGCTGATCATGGGAGTGGCTGCCGGCGTGCTCGCCGCGACAAAACCCCGCTCCCTTGCCGACCGCGCTGTGACGGCGTTCGCCCTGTTCTTCTACTCGATGCCGACGTTCCTCTTGGGCCTGCTGTTCCTGCTCGTGCTGTTCTACCGCCTGCACCTGCTCGGGATCGACATCTTCCCTGGCGCCGGCTACGTCGGCCTCTCCCAGAGCATCGGCGGTTGGGCCCAGCACATGGTCCTGCCGTGGTTCACCCTCGCGCTCGTGACGGGCGCCATCTACGCCAGGCTCACCCGTGGTTCGATGCTTGACGTGCTGGGCGAGGACTACATCCGCACGGCGCGGGCCAAGGGGCTCTCCGAGCGGCGAGTCATATTCCGCCATGGTTTGCGTGCGGCCATGACCCCAGTCGTGACCGAGTTCGGCATAGACCTCGGGACACTCCTGGGCGGGGTCATCGTCACCGAGACCGTGTACGGCCTCCCCGGGCTTGGCCAGCAGATCTACAACTCGATCACCCGCCAGGACCTTCCGGTGATCATCGCGCTCGTCATCCTGGCGTCCGCCTTCGTCGTTGCCGCCAACATCATCGTCGACGCCGTCTACGCCCTGCTCGACCCCCGGGTCCGGCTGACCTGAGCGGCCCCCCAGTGGCGAAGACGCCGTCGCAAAACAGCGAACGCCCTTAGGGCCGAGCGCGTAACGTTGGCCCGGTGGTTTCCCCATGAGCCGGCGCGGCTGGTTCTTCTTCCTCGCCCTGGGGGCCATCTGGGGCCTCCCGTACCTCCTCATAAGGGTGTCGGTGCGCGAGGTGAGCCCGGCATTCCTCGTGTTCGTGCGCACCGGGGGCGGGGCTGTACTGCTGTCGCCCTTGGTGGTGAGGCGCGGTGCTTTTCGACGCCTGCTGGCCCACTGGCGGCCCCTGGTTGCGTACACCGTCGCGGAGATCGCCATCCCGTGGTGGCTCCTTTTCACTGCGGAGAAAAGGGTGGCCAGCTCTCTGGCGGGCCTGCTGGTGGCGGCGGTGCCCATCGCCGGCGCGGTAATCGCCCGCGTGAAAGGCACCGACCATCTCGAAAGGCGTAGGCTGGCCGGCCTCGCCCTGGGCATGGCCGGCGTCGCCTGCCTGGTCGGTTTCGATGTCGGCCGCTCGAGCCTGCTCGCGGCCAGTTCGTTCCTGGTGATCGTCACGGGGTATGCCCTGGGCCCGTGGATCCTGTCCAGGTACCTGTCGGGGTTGCCGGGAGCCAGCGTGGTCACCGCCTCCCTGGTTATGTGCGCCGTTGTCTACGCTCCCCTGGCCGTGCTCCAGCGGCCAGAGCGTGCGTTGTCCACTTCGGTGGTCCTGTCCATGGCGGGACTGACCGTGGTTTGCACTGCTCTTGCCTTCCTGTGCTTCTTCGCCCTCATAAAAGAGGTGGGGCCGATGCGCGCAACCATCGTCACCTATGTCAACCCGGCCGTCGCCGTCGTCCTCGGTGTAACCATCCTCGGGGAGCACTTCGGGGTCGCCACCGGCGCCGGTTTCGTGGCTGTCCTAGGCGGCTGCTACCTGGCAACGCGCCCGTCCAAGCGCGGCATCGCCGGTGCGCCCGGGACCGCGGGTACTTACGAGGCGGACGACGTCCCCGGTGCGCTGGGTGCCGGGCGGGGGTGAGCGCAGTTGGGGGGCGCGTGCCACTGTCGTGGCTGTCCACTTCGGGAGTTCTCGTCCCGTGGCCTGGTGGTCGGGCTGCTCCTGGTCATTTCTGCCTCGCTGGCATTTTGCTTTTCTGCGTGTAGCCCGACGCACTTACCCAAGGCACCACCCCCGCCGACGAGGTCGAAAGGGGTGGTCACAACGACAACGGCGCCTGCCACGACGACCGTTGCCAGGACAGTCGCGCCTGCCACGGCAACCGTGGCCACGACCACGTCGACTGCGACAACGTCGACCACGTCGCCGGCGGCCGCCACCACTACGACGGGCCCGCCGGCGCCAGAGAACGTGACCTACAACACCGACTCTGTCGCCACATACGGTATCGGGCCGCAACCCGCCAATTGGAACATCCATTCAGCGGCTGCCTCGGGCTCGTACGTCACCCTGGAGCAGGTGTTGGCCCAGGTGTGGCCCTCGGCTTTCTACACGGGGACCGACGGCACCTTTTCGCTCGACACGTCGCTGCTCAGCGCGGTCAGCGAGGTGAGCACCAACCCACAGACCGTCGTCTACCAGATAAACCCCCAGGCGGTCTGGTCCGACGGCACCCCGATCACGTACCGCGATTTCGCTTACAATTGGCAGGCACAGTCGGGCAAGGCCGCTTTCTCAGACGTCGGCTACACCCCCTTCACGCCGGCGGACGAGGCCGGCTACGACGATATCGCCAGCGTGAAGGGGAGCCCGGTCCACCCGTACACCGTCACGGTCACGTTTTCAGCGTCTTACCCCGATTGGCGGTCGCTTTTTTCGTACCTGGTGCCTGCTCACATCGCCCGCCTCGTCGGCTTTGACTCCGGGTTCACCGACCCTGTAGCCGATCTTGTCTCCGGGGGCCCTTATGTTGTCTCGGAAATGCAGGAGGGCTACTCGCTCGAGATCGTCCGCAACGCCCGCTATTGGGGCACGCCGGCCAATTTGGCGTCCATCACCTATTACTTCACGACCGGTGCTGCCGAGACGGTCGACGCCCTTGCCGCCGGCGAGCTTGACGTGGCCATCCTGGAGGGGCAGCCCGCCCTTTACCAGCAGTTGGCGGCCGTCGCAGGACTGAAGATCGAAGCAGTGGCGAGCGCCACGTTCGAAGATCTTGACTTCAACGAGATCAACAGCCCGCTGAGCAGCCCGGTGCTGCGCGACGCGCTCATGATGGCCGTCGACCGCGCCACCATGGCCACCAACGTGCTCGGCCCTTACGGCTTGGCTGCAGATCCCGTCGAAAACCGGGCCCTTCTACCAGGGGAGCCCGGCTACAACGACGACGGGGCCAGCTACGACCTGCCGGCACCGGCGGCGGCGCTGGAACTGCTGGAGGCCAACGGCTACACGCTGGCCGGCAATGAGTTGTCGTCCCCCGGCGGTGGCCCTGTCCGGCTCTCATTGGCCGTCAGCGCAGACGACCCGGTGGCCCAACAATTGGGCGCGCTGGTGGTCAGCAATTGCGCCGCCATCGGCATCGGCGTTTCCCTCACCCCGAACGGTCCCGGTGGTGCGCCACCTCGCGGCTGGCAAATGGCGATCGAGCTGCGCCAGGTCCCGCCGGCTCTCTCTGAGATCGCACCCCGCTATGCGACCGGAGGTGCTGACAACGCAGACGGTTACTCGAGCGCGGCCATGGGCTCACTGCTGGCCCGAGCACCGACTTTGCCCGCGGCCCAACTGCCGGCCCTGTACGGCCTCGTGGACAAGCAGGCCTGGCAGGACTTTGTCGATCTCCCTCTTGTCTGGGGCCCGATGATCGTGGCGCTGAAGCCCGGGCTGCTCAACGTCCTGCCTGTCGGCGCGTACCCTGGGAACATCGCCTGGGACGAAGAAGACTGGGGTTTCGCGCTGCCCTGAGCCAGGGAGCATCTGCCCTGGGCCGGGGAGGGAAGGGCCGAGTGCCACGTAACGTTTTGTTCATCACCGTCGACCAGTGGCGGGGCGATTGTTTGTCGCGCCTGGGCCACCCGGTCGTGCAGACGCCGAACCTCGACGCCCTGGCCGCTGGCGGCGTGTTGTTCTCCAATCACTGGGCGAACGCCGCTCCGTGCGGGCCCAGCCGGGCGTGCCTGTACACGGGCATGTACATGCAGAACCACCGCTCCGCGATGAACGGTACCCCCCTCGACGCCCGCTTCACCAATATTGCCCTGGAGGCCAGGCGAGCGGGCTACGACCCAGTCCTTTTCGGTTACACCGATACCAGCGTCGACCCTCGAGGGGTGCCTGTCGGCGATCCTCGCACCATGACCTATGAGGGCGTGCTGCCCGGCTTCTCCGCCGTCGTCAACGAAGCCTGGGAGGGAGGGGGCCGGTCCGAGGGCCCGTGGGGCAAATGGCTGGCCGAGCACGGCATCAACGTGCCCGCGACGCCCCTGGACCTGTACCGGCCGGACACGTCCTACCCAGGGGCAGCCGACCACGCCTCCTCGTGGGCTCCTGCCGTCTTGCCGGCAGAACTCTCCGAAACCGTCTTCCTGACCGACAAGGCCATCGAATGGCTCACCCGTCACGGCGAAGAGCGCTTCTTCGTGCACGTCTCCTACCTGCGCCCGCACCCGCCCCGCCGCAACCCGGCCGGCTACCACGACGTCTACTCCGAAGAGCAGGTCGGGCCGTTCACCGGCTTCGCAGACCCCGGGGCGGAGGCAACCCTTCATCCCCTCAACGCCGCCCTGCTCTCCCTGCCCGGGCTGGCCGCTCCCCGGGACGAGCGGGAACGCCGGCAGCTGAGAGCCACTTACTACGGCGCCCAGAAGGAAGTTGACGACCAGTTGGGCCGCCTGTTCGCCTTCTTGGACAGCACCGGCCTGGCCCCGAGCACACTCGTGGTCCTGACCAGTGACCACGGTGAGATGGGGGGCGACCACTGGTTGCTGGAGAAGTGCGGGTACTGGGACGAGAGCTTCCATGTCCCGTTGATCGTGCGGGACCCCGAGCCGGGGGCTGACGCGACGCGAGGGTTGGTCGTAGGTGAGCCGACCGAATCCGTCGATGTCGCGGCGACCATCCTGGACTGGCTCGGCCTCGAGATCCCCCGTCAAGTCGACGGTTGGCCGCTCAGCGGCTTCCTGCAGCAGGGGGTGGCGCCCCCGCACTGGAGGACGGCCGCCCACTGGGAATGGGACTTCCGTCACCCCCAGTTCCGCCTGGCTGAGAGGTACTTCGGCATACCGGGCGAGCACTGCTCGCTTGTTGTGGCGCGGGGCCGGGAAGTGAAGTACGTGCATTTCGCGGCCGACGTCGACGTCCTGCCGCCTTTGCTTTTCGACTTGAAAGCGGACCCGGGGCAGCTCACGAACCTGGCCCGGGCCGGGAGCGGTGATCGGGGCCGTTCTCGCGGCGGTGCCCGGGGGGGTGATCGGGGAGACGGCGAAGCCCAGGGGCAAGAGCTGGCCATGGCCCAGGAGATGTTGAGGTGGCGGGCGCGCAACCTGGACCGCACCTTGGTCAACTGCTTCTTGGCGCCTGGCACCGGCCCGGTGTGGGCCCGCGACGACTGGCGTTGAGCCCCGATCGGTAGCCCCCGGGGCGGCAGGGAGTCACCTGAGGTAACACGGACAAGGGTGCCGGTTGCCGGGCGGCCTAATGCCCTTGGTACCGGTGCCCAAACCCGCAGCCGTGGCCGAGATGGTGCCAAATGTTCACCCGCCCGGTGCCGGCGTGTTACCTGAGGTTCACTCAAGCCGCCTAGGGTCCGGTCCAGTGGTGACGAAGGCCGCCGCGAAGTCCAGGGACAAGGGCCCGGCTCGGGCACGCTTTGTACACAAAGAACTGGCGACCCCTAAGCCACTGAACGCACCGCGCGCCTGGATCGGGCGCCCAAACTCAACTGAGGAGAACTTTACGTGAGAGCACACATCAGGCGCCGTCCGGGTACCCGTACGGCTTCGGCAGCTACTGCCCTTCTCTGCTGCGCCGGTGTCATGTCGGCGGCCGGGACCGCAAGCACCGCATCAGCCGCGCCCAACTACTCCACGGCTACCTCGGCCGCCGCTTTCGGCGGCATGGCTGGCCTGATCAAGGCGGCCCAGGCAGAAGGGACCCTCAACGTCATCACCCTGCCTGACAACTGGGCCAACTACGGGGCGATCATGAAGGACTTCACCGCCAAGTACGGGATCAAGATCGTGAGCGAGAACCCGGACGGCAGCAGCCAGGACGAGATCAACGCCATGGTGCAGCTCAAGGGCCAGAGCCGTGAGCCGGACGTCCTCGACATGGGGACGCCGTTCGCCATCAAGGCCGACCAGATGAAGCTCCTGGCTCCCTACACGGTCAGCACGTGGGGCGACATCCCGGCCAGCGCCAAGGCCGGGGACGACACCTGGTGGGCCGACTACGGCGGCTACGTGGCCATCGGCTACAACAGCGCCACGGTGAAGACGCCCCCGACGTCCTTCAAGGACCTCCTGAACCCGATGTACAAGAACATGATCGGCATCAACGGCAACCCGACGCAGGCAGGCGCCGCCTTCTCTGCCGTCTTCGCCGCCGCCCTGGCCAGCGGGGGTTCGCTCAACAACATCATGCCCGGCATCACCTACTTCGCCAAGCTGAAGACGGAGGGCAACTTCGTACCCACGACGGCCAGTGCCACCACCGTGGAGAGCGGTGCCACGCCGATCGTCTTGTGGTGGGACTACCTACAGGCATCGGAGATCTCCGCCCAGGTGAAGACCTGGAAGGTGGTCATCCCGACCGACGGCGTCTACGCCGCTTACTACGACCAGGCTATTTCCGCCGATGCTCCGCACCCCGCCGCAGCCCGGCTGTGGGAGGAGTACCTGTACTCGGTGGCCGGGCAAAACCTCTGGCTCGAAGGCCAGGCTCGCCCGATCGAACTGCCCACGCTCATCAAGGACGGGACGGTCAACGAGATGGCCCTGAAGGCGCTGCCGCCCGTACCTTCCGGTACGGTCACGCTTCCCACTGCCGTTCAGGTCACAGCTGCCGAGAACGTCGTTGCCAAGGAGTGGTCACTCAAAGTTGGTGGCTAACCAACCCGCAGAGGTCATATCGAACCAAGTGAGCACGGGGGCCCGGGTCGTCAAGACCTGGGCCCCGCTGGTGCCGTTCGCCGCCTGGATGTTCGTTTTCCTGGGCATCCCCACGATCGCTGTCTGCATAGGCGCTTTCCAGAAGGAAAGCGGCGGTTTCACGATGTCCAACGTCAACCAGGCCACCAGCGGTGTTTACCTGGTCGGCTTCGAGAACTCGCTGAAGCTGGGCATCATCGAGGCGATCGTGCCCGCCATTGCCGGCACTTTCATTGCCTATGCCATCCACACTTCCCGCGGGTCGCTCCTGCGGCGATCGCTTGTCACGTTGTCGGGCGTTTTCGCCAACTTCGGAGGCGTGCCCCTCGCCTTCCTCTTCATCGCCGCCATCGGCGGGGAGACCGCGCTGGTCAGCAATTGGTTGAGGGACATCGGGATCGACCTTTATGCCCACAACATAACGATCTACACCTTCGGCGGAGTGGCCCTGGTCTACATGTACTTCCAGATCCCGTTGATGGTCTTGGTCATTTTGCCCGCCTTCGAAGGCCTCAAGAACTCATGGCACGAAGCGGCCGAGGGCCTCGGGGCACGATCGTGGGAATACTGGCGCTACGTAGGGGTACCCGTTCTCATGCCCTCGATCCTGGGCTCGGCTCTGTTGCTGTTCGGCAGCTCGCTATCCGCCTACGCAACCGCCGAGGCGTTGACCGCCGGCTCCATTGCCCTCACCCCGATCCAGATCGGCAGCTTCTTGAATGGCAACGTGCTTGCCGGGCAGGAGAATATCGGCAAGGCCCTCGCTCTCGGCTTGGTTGTCATAATTGCCGTGACCATGACGTTGTATGTCGTGCTGCAGCGGCGGGCCTCGAGGTGGTTGCGTTGAGCGTCGGCATCGGGGTCGCGGGAACCCTGGGCAGGTCTGACCCTCTCCAGGTCATCCAGGAAAGCAGGAGCCCAGGCGGGTCGCGACTGTCCGGTCGCGGGGGCTGGCGCAGTTTGAGAGTTTGGCGTCTTGTGGTGCTGGCCCTGGCCGGGCTCTATTTCCTGGTGCCACTGTGGGCGGCGTTCCGCTTCAGCCTCAACTACGTCGGGCCTGGTTTCAGCGACCAGGCTTACACCCAGTTGACGGCCCAGCAGGGCTTCAGCACTGCGATCTGGTTGTCGGTCCAGCTGGCGATTGTCACCACGATCGTCGAACTGGCGATCATGGTGCCGACGACGATCTACATCCACCTGCGCCTGCCCCGCCTGAAGCGGGTAATGGACTTTGTGACCGCCCTCCCCATCGTGGTCCCACCAGTGGTGCTCATACTGGGCGTCCTGCAGGTGGCGCCCAACAGGCTCAAGTCGACGCCCTTCCTGTTGGCTCTGGAGTACGTAGTGCTGGCAGTGCCGTTCTCTTACCGGGCCCTTGACGCCGGCGTGCGTTCCCTGGACCTCCAAACGCTGGTCGACGCGTCCCGCTCCCTGGGTGGGGGCTGGCTGACGACGATGCGACGGGTCCTCATGCCCAACATGCGGGTGGCCATCCTCTCGGCCACCGTGCTGACTGTCGCCTTGGTGCTTGGTGAGTTCACGATGGCCAGCCTTGACCTGCAACAGACTTTCCCCACCTGGATAGTGGTGTTCGACCAGACCAACGCTCACGTCTCGGTAGCGGCATCACTAATGGCACTGCTCCTAACATGGGTCGTGCTCATCGGGATCTCGTTCTTCGGCGGGGCCCGCGGCAAATCTGGAGGTCCTCGATGACAGCGCTTTCCCGTCCGGACGATCTGAGCGTAATGGCCTCGGGGTCAACTGACGGCACATGGGGCGACGGCCTGCCCGGGGCGTCCCACGGGGGCACGTCGGTCGCCCTGCGCGACCTGTCCTGCGTTTTCGGCACCGTCAGGGCGCTCGACGGCTTCTCCATCGACATCGCCCCAGGTGAGCTCCTAGCCCTCCTTGGACCGTCCGGGTGCGGCAAGACAACGGCCCTGCGCATCCTGGCCGGGTTCGAGAGCGCCTCTACCGGCCAGGTGGTGGTCGACGGCCAGGACATCCAGTCCGTGCCCGCCCAGAAGCGCAACATGGGCATGGTGTTCCAGAGTTACAGCCTTTTCCCCAACATGACGGTGATCGAGAACGTCGCTTTCGGTCTTCGGTTGCGCAAGGTCAGTAACTCCGACCGCAAGGGTAAGGCCATGTCGTTGCTGGAGATGGTTGAGTTGGCGGACCGCGCCAACCGCTACCCCCATCAACTTTCGGGTGGCCAGCAGCAGCGGGTGGCCCTGGCCCGGGCCTTGGCCATCGAGCCCCGGGTCCTCCTGTTGGACGAGCCCCTGTCTGCCCTGGACGCCAAGGTCCGTGTGCAGTTGCGGGACCAGATCCGCGCGTTGCAACGGCGCCTGTCAATCACCACCCTCTTCGTCACTCACGACCAGGACGAGGCGCTCTCCATGGCCGACCGGGTGGCCGTGATGCGGGCGGGCAAGCTCGAACAGGTGGCTTCACCGGCTGAGCTGTACGACGAGCCGCAAACGCCGTTCGTCGCTGAGTTCGTCGGCACCATGAACCGCCTCCCGGGCAAGCTCACCGGCCAAGGGAAGGTGGTTGTTCTAGGCCGGGAAGTCGTGGCCCGCGGGCCGTTCTCGGCTGGCATGCCCGGCACGGAGGTCGACGTGATGGTCCGGCCCGAGGCCTTGGTGCTCGTCCCGGTCCACGGGGCCAACGGCATCGTCACCGCCGTCACTTTCAGGGGCGCCCAGTCTCGCGTCGAGGTCCTACTGTGGGCGGATGTGTCCGTGAAGGTGGACGTGCCGAGCGCCGAAGCGACCACGCTCGCCCTCGGCATGTCGGTAGACGTGAGCCTGGCTTTGGACGACGTCCTCGTGGACGCCAAGCGCGACCGGCTGGCGGTTCAGCCAGAAGGGGCGTGACCGCCGGGGCTGCCCGCTCAGGCCGTCGATGGAACACTCAGGCCGTCGATGAAAACTGTGCCATCGTGCTGGCCACCGCCACACCAAGAATGGACAGCGCTCGGTCGACCTCGTCCGAGGTTACGGTCAAGGGCGGGCAGAGCGTGACCACGTTACCTCCGCCGACTTTGAAACTCAGTCCCTTGGCGAGGCACGCATAAAGCAAGTGGTCAGCGATCTCGGCTCCGCTCCGCCCGAGCCAAGGTGTCACTTCAACTCCCCAGTACAAGCCCAGACCACGTACGTCCCCGAGAACGGGTTGACCTGCAGCCGACGCCTTCAGGCGCTCGAGTGTTGCTTGGCCGAACACCCGGGCGCGATCCACCAAGCCCTCTTCCTCGATGACGTCCAACGTGGCCAGCGCGGCGGCCGCCCCGAGGGGGCTCTTTTCATGGGTGTAGTGGCCGAGAGCAATGTCGGGGGCAATATCGAGGTGATGGCGAGCGATTATGGCCGCCATCGGCATCACCCCGCCGCCCAGGCCCTTTCCGATGACCGCAATGTCAGGGACGACGTCGAAATGCTGTGACACGAACATCGAGCCCGTCCGGCCCAGGCAACTCGGGACTTCATCGAAGATCAACAGTGCTCCGTGGCGATCACAGCTCTCGCGCACCTGGGCCCAAAAGTTTGACGGAGGCACGTCGACAGTCGTCCAACGCACCGGCTCCGAAACGACGGCCGCTACATCTCCCTGCACCTCGAGTGAGTAATCGATGTAGTCAGCCAGACGCTCGTAGGCCCGGCCGTCGTGCCCGAAGAAGCGTTCGGCCAGGCCGAGGGGTGGGACGTGCTCCGTTCCAGGCAACAGCGGCCCGGCATCCCGCCGGAACAGTGCCTCTCCTCCCACCGAGATCGTGTCCAGATTGGCCCCATGGAACGATTCCCACATCGAGATCGTCTTGTAGCGTTTGGTCGCGAACCGGGCCAGCTTCAACGCCATGCCCATAGCGGCGGCGCCGCTCGGAGCGAGGAGCACCTTGTCGAGGTCGCCCGGGGCCAACTCGGCCAACCGCCGGGCCAGGGCGATGGCCGACGCGTTGGTGTAGCGTCGGGGCGAAAAGGGCAAACGGTCGAGCTCCGCCTTTACGGCCTGAACGACCCTTGGGTGCCCGTACCCGACATGATGGGCGCTGTTCCCATGGAAATCGAGGATTTCGCGCCCGTCGATGTCGAACAGGGTAGCCCCGCGCGCTGCCTCCAGGACGTCGAGGCACGGCGTGGACAGTGACTGGCGGAGGAAGTAGCACTCGTCTTCCTCCAAGAGCTCTCGGGTACGCCTGCCCAATTGTGCCGTCCAACCCGCTCGGGCCGGCGACGAATTGACGTCGCCTTCGCTGCTTCCGAAATGTGCCATCAGTGACGGAACCTAGTATCTCCTCCGCGTTCCTCGGCGGGCTGGGCTACAGGCGCCGCCGGCCATTGTGCCCAACGGTTCCTGCCTGCGGCCGGCGCGGCGGTGGCATGCGCCGTGCGCTCTGTAGTGTCGGTGCGTGGCTGACAATGCGTTCGTATCTGAGCTGTTCGATCCTGCGGCCTGGCGACCTGTCGAGGGGTTGGAGCTGACCGATGTCACTTACCACCGGGCGCTCGCGCACGGGACCGTGCGCGTCGGCATCAACCGTCCGGAGGTGCGCAACGCCTTTCGGCCTCGTACCGTCGACGATCTGTACGCCGCCCTGGACCACGCCCGGCAGTGGTCTGACGTGGGCTGCGTCTTGCTCACCGGCAATGGGCCGTCGCGCAAGGACGGCGGGTGGGCGTTCAGCTCCGGTGGCGACCAACGCGTGCGGGGAAGAGCGGGCTACGAGTACGAAGACACGGTGCCCGAGCCGGTGAACGAGCCGGCGGCCGACGTGGACCGGGCACGCCTTGGGCGGCTCCACATACTCGAGGTCCAGCGCCTGATCCGCTTCATGCCGAAAGTGGTCATCGCGGTGGTGCCGGGGTGGGCGGCCGGCGGGGGCCACAGCTTGCACGTGGTGTGCGACCTCACCCTGGCCAGCGCGGAGCACGCCCGGTTCCGCCAAACAGACGCCGACGTGGCGAGCTTCGACGGCGGTTTCGGGTCCGCCTATCTCGCCCGCCAGGTAGGCCAGAAGCGCGCCCGGGAGGTCTTCTTCCTGGGCCGTACCTACGATGCCCGGGAGGCCTACGAGATGGGGATGGTCAACGCGGTCGTCCCTCACGCCACACTTGAGACGATCGCCCTCGAATGGGCGGCGGCGATCAATTCCAAGAGCCCCACTTCCGTGCGGATGCTGAAGTACGCCTTCAATCTGGTCGACGACGGCCTGGTTGGCCAGCAGTTGTTCGCCGGCGAGGCCACCCGCCTGACCTACATGACCGAAGAAGCGGGCGAAGGACGTGACGCCTTCCTCGAACAGAGGGCACCGGACTGGTCGCCCTATCCCTGGCACTACTGAGTACCCCTGGCATTACTGATCGCTCGGGCGTCGCCCGGGCTGGCCCCTGAGAGGCCCGGCGAGGGCTTGGTAACCTCCCTACATGCCCCCACGTGAACCCTATTTATTGACGCCTGGACCGCTTACCACCTCCGCCACCGTGAAAGCCGCGATGCTGCGCGATTGGGGGTCACGTGATGATGCGTTCATCGCCATGAACAGCGACGTGCGCAAGAGGGTCGTGGCACTGGCTGGCGCCGAAGGCACTCATGTCTGCGTGCCGCTGCAAGGGTCGGGCACCTTCACCGTCGAGGCTGTCCTGGGGACTCTGGTGCCGCGCCTGGGCAAACTGCTCGTACTGGTCAACGGGGCCTACGGACGGCGGATGGTCGAGTCGGCCCGGTACATGGGCCGTTCCGTGGAAGCCCTGGAGTGGCCCGAGGACCAGACGGTAGGTCCCCAGGCCGTCGACGATTTCCTGGCCGGCCACAAGGATGTCACGCATGTTGCGGTGGTCCACTGCGAGACGACCTCCGGGATCCTCAACCCCATCGAAGGGGTGGCAGAGGTTGTCGCGGCGCGAGGGCTGCCGCTGATTATCGACGCGATGAGCGCGTTCGGGGCCCTCCCGATCGACCCCCACCTGGCCCCCTTTGCCGCCGTCGCAGCCTCGTCCAACAAGTGCCTGGAAGGCGTGCCCGGTATGGGCCTGGCCATAATCCAGCGCGACCTGCTCGAGCAGTGCAAAGGGAATGCCCACTCCCTCAGCCTCGACTTGTTCGCCCAATGGCAGGGCTTCGAGCGCAACGGCCAGTGGCGTTTCACGCCACCGACGCACGTGGTTGCGGCGTTCCTGCAGGCACTCGACGAGCACGCCGCCGAGGGGGGCATCGCCGGCCGGGGGGCCCGCTACGCGAGCAATCACCGGATCCTGGTAGACGGTATGGAAGCACTGGGTTTCCGTTGCCTGTTGCCCAGGGAGGTCCAGGCACCGATCATCGTGACGTTCCATATGCCGGCGGACCCGAAGTTCGACTTCCCGGAGTTCTATGAGCGCCTGAGCGCCAAAGGGTTCCTTATTTATCCCGGGAAACTGACCGTGGCCGACTCCTTCCGTATCGGATGTATAGGACGGCTTGGCGAAACTGAGATGCGGGCAGCACTTGAAGCGGTCCGCTGCGTGATCGAAGACATGGGCGTGCACAACTGTGCACCCGCCTTGGCGAACTGAACTGGAGGCTTGGCTGTGCCGTCACAACCTCACCGTTACCGGGGGCCCCTCAAGGCGGTCGTGCTCGACTGGGCCGGCACGACCGTGGACCACGGTTGCATGGCCCCGGTGGCAACTTTCATGCAGGCGTTCGCCGACGCTGGTGTCCCGATCAGCGTGCAAGAGGCGCGTGCTCCGATGGGGATGCCGAAATGGGAGCACATTAGGGCCATTATCCGTACCGAGGCGGTCGCGGCCAGATGGCAGGGTGCCCACGGTCGCCCGCCGGAAGACTCCGATGTCGACCGGATCTACGACCGCTTCCTGCCACTGCTCGTGCACACGGTTGCCTCGTACTCCGACGCCATCCCGGGAGCGGTGGAGACGATCGCCAACATACGAAAACGGGGCCTTGCTATTGCCACCACGACGGGCTACCCCCGTGAGGTAATGGACGTCGTCGTGCGGGTCGCCCGGGCGCAGGGCTACGAACCCGATATCACTATTTGCGCCGGCGAAACTCCCGCTGGCCGGCCGGGGCCGTTCATGGCGCTTGAGGCGCTTGTGAAGCTCTCCATCAGCCCCGTCGAAGCGGTCGTGAAAATCGGCGACACGGAAGTGGACATTGAGGAAGGACTGAACGGCGGGATGTGGTCGGTCGGTGTAGCAGCCACGGGAAACGAGGTCGGCCTCGCCGTCGCGGAGTACACCTCCCTTCCTGCAGCGGAGCAACGCTGGCTCGCCAAGATTGCGACGGACAAGCTGCGCGCTGCCGGCGCTCACTACGTGGTCGACAGCATCGCCGACATCATGCCGGTGTTGGACAAGATCGAAGAACGCCTGGCTGCCGGCGAGAAACCCTGACCGTCGGCGCACACACGTCCTCCAAACGCGATGACAAGGGGCTGACGCCATAAAGATCTTCTGTTTGGGTCGTGCAGGGCGCATCTGCCGGGAGGCCGTGCTGGACCTGGTTGAGTTCTCCGATTTCGAACGGGTAACAGTGGCCGACAGCAGCGAGAGCGAGGGTCACAGTGTTGTTTCGTGGCTCGATGACCAGCGTGTAGATTTCGTGGCCACACGCACCCAGCGTCCGATGGCTCGGTACCCGGCTGGGAGGAGTTGCGGGCTTACACGCGCAATGTCGCCATCCCTATGTCGATCGGCGCGCAGATGCTGGCGAAAAAGTAGTGAAAGGGACTGGCGTGCTCACTCCCGAGGAGGCCTTTGACCCCCCGACCGTGTTCGCCGAACTGCAAAGGCGGCGCATCGTCGTCCACGAGAAGGTTGAGCCCCTGGCGGTCGCCGGCTCCTAAGGGCGCTGGCGGGCCGGCACCTGGCTTTGGTCGCGCTCTTCTGGCGCGTACAGCACCTGGCGGACGAGTTCCTTCAGGTCGTCGACGAAGTTCGTGCCGCCGAGCCCACGGGCAGCTGCCGGCCTGTTGTCGCCAGCTGCCGGCCCGTCGTCGCCAGCTGTCGGCCCGTTGTCGCCAGCCGCTGGCGGGTCGTCCCCAGCGGCAGTCACCGGCCGGCGAGGACGCCAAACCGGCGGTCCCTCTCCTCCGAGGAAACTGTTGGCCATGATGGGTGTGACGAAGGCGAGGGCAAACGCGGCCACCATGCGGAGGCGTTCCTTGGGTGATAGCGCCGGGTCGGAGAGCAGCGCCCGGGCTCGTTCCTGGATGTCGAGGTGAGCACCCTCGTGGCCCTTCACATGTACTTTCTCAAAGGCAGCCTGGTTGGTCTGGTGCAAGACGAACAGCTTCTGGTTGGCCTGCATCCCGTCGATGCAAGCATCGAGGAACTTCTCATAGGTCGCCAGGTTGACTGGCCCGTCGCCCAGGATGCCGAGAGGCCGTTCCAGCAGGGTGTGCATGCGATCGTGCAGGGCCCGGAGGATGTCGGCCTTGCTGGCGAAGTGGTAGTAGAGGGCAGCCTTGGTGAAACCCACCCGCTCGGCTATCTCGCGCAGGGACGCCTTGTCATATCCCTGTTCGACGAAAAGGTCGAGGGCCACATCGAGTACCCGCTCCCGGGTGCTCTTACTGCCGTCCTCCATTAATCCTCATAGCTTACTTGACGGCCGGCAGGTTACCTTGGTATGCTTCACTTACCGACCGGCAAGTAAGCAGACAAGGAAAGAGAGCGAGGTCGCGTGGTCCCGTTGATGATAGAAGCAGAGGGCTTGTCCAAGCGTTACGGGGCCGTCCAGGCGCTGGACGGGGTCTCCTTGTCCGTAGCCAGGGGCAGCGTGCTCGCCTTGCTGGGGCCCAACGGCGCCGGCAAGACAACTGCCGTGCGTATCCTCACCACGCGGACGGTGCCCGACAAAGGCTGGGCTCGGGTCGCCGGCTTCGACGTTCACAAGCACCCGGCCCAGGTCCGACGCCAGATCGGCGTCACCGCCCAGGACGTCACTCTCGACGTGTTGCTCACCGGGCTCCAGAACCTGGTGATGGCAGGGGAGCTATCTGGGCTCGGCCGGCGTGCCGCCACGGCGCGGGCCACCGACTTGCTCTTCCGTTTTGGCTTGTCCGAGGCGGGCAAGCGGGTGACCAAGGGCTACTCCGGCGGGATGCGCCGGCGCCTGGACCTGGCCGCCGGTCTTATGGCGTCGCCTCCCGTGCTCTTCCTGGACGAGCCGACGACGGGGCTTGACCCCACGAGCAGGGCCGACGTGTGGGAGATAGTACGCGGCCTGACCTCTCAGGGCGTGACGGTACTGCTGACCACTCAGTACCTCGATGAGGCGGACCAGCTCGCCGACCGTGTGGTCGTGGTCGACCACGGCCGGGCCATCGCCGAGGGCACCCCGGACGAGCTGAAGCGGTCCATCGGTGGCGCCCGCCTCGAAGTGACGCTGAGCGAACGTGGTTCCTTCGACATCGTGGCCGCGGCTCTGGCTCCCTTCGTCGACGGGGCGCCGCGCTCCAGTGACGACGGCCTCCGGGTGCTCGCCCCGGTGGCCACCCGCACCGGCCTGGCCACCACGGTGGTGCGCGCCCTGGACGCCGCCGGCATCTCCGTGGACGACGTGGAGGTGCGCCAACCATCTTTGGACGACGTGTTCTTTGCCCTGACCGGCCGTCCAGCCGAAGGCGGCGCACAGTCCGAGCCCCAGGAGGTGGCCGTATGACCGCGACCGACATCGACGACCTCGCCCGGGCCGCGGGCGGAGCGCACCAAGGTATGGTGTTCCAGGGTGTGAGCGGCCATAGCGAGCGCCAGGGTGCAGCCTTGCGCGACAACCAGCTCGTGCCGGCGCAGGGGGCGGTGGGCCGGGTGGCCGAATGCCTGCGGGACGTCGTCATCATGACCCGGCGCAACCTCGTCCACATCATCCGGGAGCCGATGCAGCTCTCGGACGTGACCATCCAGCCGGTCCTGTTCACCGTGCTGTTCGTCTACGTCTTCGGCTCCGGCATGGTCCTACCCGGTGGCCGTAGTTACACGGACTTCGCCATCGGTGGCCTCCTAACCATGAACCTCGTCACGTCCTCGATGGGCACCGGGGTCGGGCTGGCCACCGACCTGTCGACGGGCATGCTCGAAAGGTTCCGGACCCTGCCCATGTGGAGGGCGTCTGTCCTGGTCGGCCGCACCATCTCCGACCTCCTTTCGGCGGCGGTCTGCGCCACGATCGTCGCGCTGACCGGTCTTGCTGTGGGGTGGCGCCCTGGCGCCGGCGGCGCACACGTCGGTGCCTGGTCAGTCCTGGCCGGGTTCGGTGTCGCGCTCCTCTTCAGCTATGCCCTTACCTGGCCGACGGCCTGCCTGGGGCTTCTGGCCAAGGCTCCCGAGTCGGCGATGTCCATCGGCTTTGTCGTCATCTTCCCCATGGCATTCGTCTCCAACTCCCTCGTACCCACGGTCCACATGCCGGCCTGGCTGCGGGTCATCGCCGACTGGAACCCTGTCAGCTCTGTGACCTCGTCAGTCCGCGACCTCCTCGGCAACCCCAACCCCGTGCCGCTGCACCCGTCGTGGCCCATGGCGCACCCGCTGGCTGCCGCGCTGACCTGGTCGATCGGCTTGATCGTGGTGATGGCGCCTCTGGCCGCGTACCTTTTCCGCCAACGCACCACCGACTGACAGCACGGCGACTGAGCGCCCCAACGCGGCGCGCAAGAACCCCAGCCACCCAGGCGGCAGCCCGCGCCTGCGAGCACTCGTCCGGTGCGGGCTGCCTGGCTCTGGTTGGCCGCCTATGCGGACGGGGCCGGCGGCGCGGCCGAGGGGGTGTCGTCGGCGAAGTCGATCGGCGCGCCGAGGTCCTCAGGGACGAGCGTCCTGGTTGTGCGGTTGAGAGTCTCTCCCCGGAAGAAGGATGCTCCCCCGACGCGCCAGAGCGCCATGAGTGCGACGCCGAGGGCGAGCGAGGCGATGGCGATGATGAAGACCCCGCCGACAAAGGAATGCGGTGGGAACGGCAGGTGCCATGACGTGTAGCTCTCCGCCTCGGAGTTGTTGTAGTTCCAGTCCGCCCAGATGCTCCAGCCCATGGCGAAGTACAACGTCAGCCCGCCGAGGAACGGGAGGACGCCCTTCATCCAGAGGTCCCGCGCGCTGCGGCGCAGGACGCTCCGGTAGTACCAGGTGCATGTGAACCCTGTGAGGCCGTAGTAGAAGGCGATCAGTACCCCGATGGCGGTGACCGCGTCGGGGATCAGGTTGCCGTGAGAGACCTGGTTGAACACGATGTAGAGCACAACAGAGATGGCCCCCATGGCCATCGTCGACACCGTCGGCGTCAGGTAGCGCCGGTGCACGCGGCCGAACGGGGTGGGCAGGCCCTTGTAGACGGCCATGGACAAGGTGGTCCGGGCCGTCGGCAGGATCGTGGTCTGTGTGGAGGCGGCCGCGGAGGTCAACACCATCAGAATGAGGAGGTGCGTGAAGGTCGTCCCCACCCACGACTGGCCGAACACCGCCCTGCCGAGCACGGAGAACACGTCGCTCGAGTTGTTGGGGTTGGCCAACCCGATCCCCTTGGTCCCGACGCCCGCATAAGTCTGAACCGCGAGGGTCACGAGAAAGTAAGTGACAAGCAGCAGGACTGTCGAGATGATTGCAGCCAGGCCCGGGTTCCGCGTCCGGTCCGAGGTTTCCTCGTTTATGGACACCGAGGTGTCCCAGCCCCAGTAGATAAAGAGCATCAGGACGATACCTGTGATGATCTTGGAGAACGACGGCGCGCCGAACGGGTTCAACCAGCCCCACTTCGGGGTCAGGTGACCGGCGGCCGCGTTGCCCACAGCGACGCGGATGAGAGCCGTGACGGCGAGGGTCAGGAGGATCAGTACCTCGACGGCGAGAAGGACCCTCTGCACCCGGGCCGACACTTCGATGCCCCGGTAGCAGATGTAGGTCAGCGTGATGATGAAGAGCACGCCGACGAGAAGGACCCAGCCGCTCGTCGGTTTGTGGCCGATCCCGTTGGCGTTGAAGAGCAGGAAACCGTACTGGCCGGATACCTGCGCGAGGCTCGCCATGACGAGCACGTCGGCGGCGACGATCCCCCAACCACCCATCCAGCCAACCCAGGGCCCGAATGTTCGTGTGCCCCAGGTGAACGTCGTCCCGCAGTCGGGGTCCGCCTTGTTGAGCTCGCTGTAGCCGATCGACACGAGCAGCATGGGCACGAAAGCGATCACCACAACGATCGGTGAGAGGACCCCCACCGCGATAACGATCAGCCCCAGTGTGGCCGCGAGGCTGTAAGCGGGCGCGACAGACGCCACACCGATCACGATGTTTGCGACCAGGCTGAGCGCACCGGTCTTGAGCCCTTTGTCGGCGACCGCCTCGGTCACGGCCGATGGCTCCAGGCCGGTGTTGTCGATGCCAGATGGGTTCGTAGTGGGTTGAGCTTCGTCGAGCATGGGCCCCTCACCTTCTGTCCGGGCGTTAGTGGCGGTTGAATTGGGGTTCAGTTTCTGACGACGGGCGGCACCTGCCCAGTGCCTAAAGTCACCTCTAGGCCCTCAGGACGGGACCTTTGGCCCTTGCCAGCTCACGATGGGCGAGCTAGAAAGCCCGAGCGCACGGTCCGTCCGGATCGGAGCCGGGTGAAAGCGATGGAGGTCGTCGTGCGAGTACTTGTGATCGGTGCGGGCGGTGTGGGTACGGCAGTAGCGCGAACGGTGGCCCGGTGGGGGCTGTTCGAGCGGGTAGTAATGGCCGACTATGACGGCGAGCGGGCCAAGAACGCCGCAGCGGCGGGAGGGGGCCGTTTCGCTGGGTACCGCTTGGACGCCGGCGACGAGAAGGCCATCGAGGAGCTGATCCGGAGCGAATCGTGCGATGTCGTGCTGAACGCCGTCGATCCCCGTTTCGTGATGCCGATCTTCCGGGCGGCACTCGCCGCAGGGGTCACGTACCTGGACATGGCGATGTCCCTGTCTCACCCGCACCTGACCGACCCCTACCATCAGCCGGGGGTCAAGCTTGGCGACGAGCAGTTCGCGCTGGCCGAGGAGTGGGAGAAGCGCGGGCTGCTGGCCCTTTGCGGCATCGGCGTCGAGCCTGGCCTGGCGGACGTGTTCGCTCGCTACGCGGCGGACCACCTCTTCAGCTCGATAGACGAGATCGGCGTTCGGGACGGCGCCAACCTGGTTGTCGAGGGCTACGAGTTTGCCCCGACGTTCTCCATCTGGACCACGATCGAAGAGTGCCTTAACCCGCCCATCATCTGGGAGAAAGGCCGGCGCTGGTACACGACCGAGCCCTTCAGCGAACCGGAGACGTTCACGTTCCCTGCGGGGATCGGGCCGGTGCAGTGCGTCAACGTCGAGCACGAAGAGGTGCTTCTCGTCCCCCGGTGGGTCGATGCCGACCGGGTTACCTTCAAGTACGGCCTAGGCGACGAGTTCATCGAAGTGCTCCAGGTCCTGCACAAGCTCGGTCTCGACTCGACCTCGCCGGTCCGGGTCGGCGGTGCGGAGGTCTCCCCGCGGGACCTCGTCGCCGCCTGCCTCCCCGACCCGGCGCTGCTGGGCGACCGCATGTCGGGGCTGACATGTGCAGGCACATGGGTCACCGGAACAGGGAAAGACGGCGCCCCGAGGGAGGTCTACCTCCACCACGTCGTCGACAACGCCTGGTCAATGGCCGAGTTCGATTCCCAGTCCGTTGTGTGGCAGACCGCCATCAACCCCATCGTTGCCCTCGAACTGCTCGACTCGGGCGCCTGGTCCGGGGTGGGCGTCCTGGGCCCGGAGGCTCTGCCGGCCGACCCGTTCCTCGATCTGTTCAACAGCCACGGTGCGCCGTGGGCGCTGGAGGAGCGTACCCCCAACAGGAAGTAGCGCGCCGGGCCCGAAAGTGGAGTTCCCAGCGGCGCCATGAAGATCGAGCAGGCATCGTCATCCCTGAGTTGTCATCCCTGAGTTGTCATCCCTGAGTTGTCATCCCTGAGAGGAGGGACCATCTCCCATGGTCACTGAACAACGTGTGTTCCAGAACTTCGTCGACGGAACGCTCGTGGACGCCAAGGACGGCATGACCTACGACCTCGTCGACCCGGTGACAGGCGAGGTTTACGCGACGGCCCCACGTTCCCAGCCTGAGGACGTGGAGCGTGCGTTCAAGGCGGCGGATCGCGCGTTCCAGTCCTGGTCCGCCAAAACCCCGTCCCAGCGGAGCCTGGCGATCTTGCGGTTTGCCGACGCCCTCGAGGCCCGGGCCGACGAGCTGGTGGACATCGAATGCCGCAACACGGGCAAGCCTCGCGGTGTGACGATGTCGGAGGAAGTACCCCCGGTCATCGACCAGATCCGGTTCTTCGCGGGGGCATGCCGCCTGCTCGAAGGCCGGTCTGCGGGCGAGTACATGGAGGGGTACACGTCATTCGTGCGTCGCGAACCCGTCGGCGTCTGCGCGCAGATCACACCATGGAACTATCCGATGATGATGGCGGCCTGGAAGTTTGTACCCGCCGTTGCGGCAGGCAACACGGTGGTCCTCAAGCCGGCGCACACGACCCCGGCCAGCTCGGTCTTTATGGCCACCGTAGCTGCCGAGTTTTTCCCGCCCGGTGTTTTCAACGTCCTGTGCGGCAAGAACAGGGAAATGGGGGCGGCGCTCCTCACCAGCCCGGTGCCCCGGATGGTCTCGATCACCGGGAGCGTGCGTGCCGGGCGCGAGGTAGCGAGGGCCGCAGCCGATGACATCAAGCGGGTGCACCTGGAACTCGGCGGGAAGGCCCCAGCGGTCGTGTTCGACGACGCCGACGTAGAACTCACCGCCGAAGGCCTCGCCATGGCCGGTTACTTCAACGCCGGCCAGGACTGCACGGCGGCAACGCGCGTACTCTGCGCGCCCCGCATCCACGACGACCTCGTTACCGCGCTGGTAGCGGCGGCACGACGCCGCAAGCTCGGTGGCCCCGACGACCCCGCTGCCGACCTCGGGCCGCTCAACAGCGCCGCCCAGCTCGACGTGGTGAGCGGTTATGTGGACCGCCTCGCTGACCACGCAGAGGTGCACACGGGCGGTAGGCATGTCGGGGAGCGGGGGTTCTTTTACGAGCCAACCGTCGTCACCGGGGTTCGCCAGAGCGACGAGATCGTGCAACAGGAGGTGTTCGGGCCGGTCATGACCGTGCAGCGGTTCAGCGACGAGGACGAAGCGGTGCTTTGGGCCAACGACGTCGAGTTCGGCCTGGCCTCCTCGGTGTGGACGCGGGACCACGCTCGCGCGATGCGGGTGGCGGCCCGCCTGGACTTCGGCTGCGTGTGGGTCAACACGCACATACCGCTTGTGGCTGAGATGCCCCACGGCGGGTTCAAGCACTCGGGGTACGGCAAGGATCTGTCCGTCTACGGCTTCGAGGACTACACGCGGGTAAAGCACGTGATGAGTTTCACGGGGACATCGGCGTCGTGACCCGCGACGACCATTCGCCTTCTACCGAAGGGGAGATCATGGCAACTACGTCCAGCGCGGCCGGCGGTCACCGGCTCGTAACAGCCATTCCGGGCCCCGTCTCTGCCGGCCTGGCAGCGCGGCGAGCGGCCGCCGTGCCCCGCGCCATAGGTGTTACCCTCCCGGTGTTCGTGGCGAAGGGCGGGGCTGGGCTTCTCGAGGACGTCGACGGCAACCGCCTCATCGACTTCGGATCGGGGATCTCGGTGACCAACGTCGGCAACAGCGCCCCCGCTGTGGTGGCCGCGGTCCACAGGCAAGTCGAGCTGTTTACCCACACCTGCTTCCAGGTCACGCCGTACGAAAGCTACGTCGCCGTCTGCGAGCGGCTCAATGCTCTCACCCCCGGCGACCACGAGAAGCGTTCCCTCCTGGTCAACTCGGGCGCCGAGGCGGTAGAGAACGCCGTCAAGGTGGCGCGCTACGCGACGGGCCGCAGCGCCGTGGTGGCGTTCGACCACGGATTTCACGGGCGCACTCTCCTGACGCTCAGCCTGACGGGCAAGGCCATGCCCTACAAGCGTGGCTTCGGCCCGTTCGCCCCCGAGGTCTACCGGGCGCCCTACTCGGATCCCTTCCGGGGCACGGGGCACCTCGACGAGACGATCACCAGTCTGGAGGCCACGGTCGGCGCCGAGCAGATCGCGTGCGTGGTCGTCGAGCCGATCGCGGGCGAGGGCGGTTTCGTTGTCCCCGCGCCGGGCTGGCTTGCCGGCCTGGCCGAGTGGTGCAGCCAGCACGGGATCGTCCTCGTCGCCGACGAGATCCAGACCGGCATGGGCCGGACCGGCGCCTGGTTCGCCTGCGAGCACGAGGGAATCGTGCCCGACCTCGTGACGACGGCCAAGAGCCTGGGTGGTGGACTGCCGATCGCCGGGGTCACGGGGCGGGCCGAGCTCATGGACGTCGTTCACCCGGGAGGCCTGGGCGGGACCTTCGGCGGCAACCCGCTGGCGTGTGCCGCCGCGCTGGCGGTATTCGACATGATCGAGTCCGAGGGCCTTCTAGAGCGGGCTGCGCACATCGGTGAGGTGGCCCTGCCCAGGCTGGGCAAGTTCGTCTCGCGTGGCGGGCCGGTGGGCGATGTCCGTGGCCGGGGGGCAATGATCGCGCTCGAACTTGTGGGCGCCGACGGCCGCCAACCCGACCGCGACAAGACCGTGCGCGTGCTGCAGTCCTGCCACAAGCAGGGCCTACTGGTGCTCAGCGCAGGTACCTACGGCAACGTCATCCGGCTGCTCCCTCCGCTGGTCATCTCCGACGACCTGCTCGAAGAAGGGCTCGACATCCTCGAGACGGCCATCCAGGCCGCCTGACGCTGCGGGGCTGCGCCCGGGTTGACGCTGGAGGGCCATGCCCGGGCTGAGGCTGCGGGCTGAACCCGAAACCTCCGAATGTGGTTCGCTGAAGGCCGCATCTGGAGGGCCCGTGCGCGTTGTCAGCCGTTTTTGTGACCGATGCGGCTTTGGCGAAGATGCGTCTGGCGGTCTCGGGCGCGTTTGGAGGTCTCAAGCGCGTTTGGAGGTTCCAAGCGCGCCTTGAGGGTGTCAGATGCTCTCGCGCTGGCCTGGTGCGACGGCGAGGATCCCCTGGAGATGTTCCAGGAGGTCTGCCAGTACATCCGGCTGCAGGACGAGCTTGCGTCGGTCACCTTCGACGCCGTTGGACACAACCCCGGCATCGCGCAGCAGTTTGACGTGGTTGCTTACGGTGGGCTGAGCCAGCGAGAAGTAGGTGGCCAGTTCTGTCACGCTCCGAGGAGCGCTGCGAAGCGCTTCGAGCATGGCCAGCCGTGTGGGGTCGGAGATCGTCTTCAGCCGCCGGGCCAAGAGTTCTGTACGCGCCCGGGCGTGAGCGCTCGACGCTTCAGCACGCACGCCGACCAGCGCCATGCCGGGTAAGTCGATCATAGAGCCGAGGTGGGCGAAGAACGCTGGGATGACGGCAATAGTGTCGTCGCGGTCGAGAGAGCTGACTAGCTCGTTCATGAGGTCGTCGAAGCAGTACTTGGCGTTGGTGGCCAGCTCCTTCCACGACGCACCCCGGGCCTGGAGCGCACGCCGGTCCGCAACGGCGGCCTCCACCGCGCTCCGACCATCGCGCTCCCAGGCGGCGGCCAGAGCCGACCAAACGTCAGTCACCAACTCCACGTAGCGCCGGCGAACGTCCGAGGACGACCGGAGACGCCGGAGCCGGGCGAGGAGCGCTTCCCGGTCCTCCTTGGTCTCGGAGGCCAAGCGAAGTTCGAGGGGAGCGTTGGCGCATGCAGCCTCTAGGCCACCTAGCAGCTCGTCGGGGTCAAGGGAGAACAGGAGCCCGGCGTGGTGAGCGAGGATCATGACTTCGACCGATCCCCCGCAGCTGGTGGCCTCACCCTCGGGCCAGAAAGACCGGACCCGTTCGCCCAGCTGGGGCGAGACCTCGTAGGCCCTGGCCAGAACGGCGTGGTCGCGCCGGAACGCCGGGCGGTGCGCGGCAGCCATGGCCCAGTCGAGTTCGACGGCGACAGAACCGCCCACGACGACTCGCGGAGAACGACTGGCGGGATCTTCAAGGAACAGCGGCATAGGTCTATGACTATATCACAAATTTCAGTTGAAGAAGGTCGTCGGTATAGTAACATACAGATATGTCGATGAACCCATGGTTGCTCGAACTAGTGGCGGCTGAGAAGCACCTGGATATGGCGCGCGAGGTGAAGCTTCGCCGGTCCAACCGTGAAAGGGTAGGGTGGCACACGGCAGGGCGACGCCCGGCCCTGGCACGCTGGACTGGGCGATTGCTGGTCTATGCGGGCACCCATCTGGCAGGAGGGTCGCTGCACGTGGCCGCGCCGCTCCGCATGGCCAGGCAGTCAAGCGTTGAAGCTGCCTAGGACAGGGCCCACTTAGTGCCCTGGCCGACGGGCTGAGAAGACGGGCCGCGCCGGGTACGCTGTCGTGTTCGTGCGGCCCAACGTCGAACTGTCCAATCGCGAAGCGCGGTGGTTGGCGATCGCGGCTCAGGGCCTCGGCGGCCCCAGAGCACTCACCGCAGGCAAGCCGCCTGGGCGTGCCCACTTGCGCCGGTTAATGGGGCAGGTCGGCACGATCCAGCTCGACGCCGTGAACGTCGTGACGCGCACCCAGTTCCTCGTACCCTTCAGCCGGTTCGGCAGTTACGAACCCAGCACGATGCGGTCCCTCAGCGGCCCGGGCGGTTGTTGGTTCGAGTACTGGGGCCACGCCGCCTCGCTGCTGCCGATGGAACTGCAACCTCTCTTCCGGTGGCGCATGCAGCACTCGGGGGACGAGTCGGTCTACGGCGTGCAGTACCAGCAGCGTCGGCAGGCCTGGAGGGCGGCTCATGCTGATTACCTGGCGACCGTGCTCTCCGAGGTGACTGACCGCGGCCCGCTGGCCGCTTCGCAGCTCTCCGAGCCGCGCCGGCAGACGGGGGAGTGGTGGGAGCGCCGAAGCGTCGGCCGACGGGCGCTCGAGGTGCTTCTTGCTGACGGGGCCCTGGCCGCTTGGCGTAGCCCGACGTTCGAGCGGGTCTACGACCTCACTGAACGCGTCATCCCGCCGGCTGTGCTCGCTCTCCCCACCCCTGCGACGGACGACGCCCAGCGCGAGCTTGTTGCCCTGGCAGCGCAATGTCTCGGCGTGGCCACAACCGGCGACCTGGCCGACTACTTCTGGCTTCGGCCGGCGGCCGCCCGGGCACGCGTAGCCGAGTTGGTCGAAGAGGGCCGCCTGATGCCGGTGCAGGTGGAGGGCTGGGGGAAGCCCGCTTATGTCGTGACTGGTGCGCGCCCGAGGGCTCCTCGTCGCCGGCATGCCACCTTGTTGTCCCCTTTCGACTCGCTCATCTGGACGCGCGAACGCACCGAGCGGCTGTTCGGCTTCCGTTACCGGATCGAGATTTACGTCCCAGCGCCGCGGCGCACCTATGGCTACTACGTGATGCCGCTGCTTCTCGGTGACGAACTGGTGGCCCGTTTCGACCTCAAGTCTGACCGCAAAGGCAGTGCCCTGCTCGTCCTGGGCGCCCATGGCGAGCCAGACACGGGCCCCACCACAGTCACAGCGGCTGCGTTCGAAGAGTTGCACCGGTTGCGCGAATGGCTTGGTCTGGCTGACCTGCGAACGGGGTCGCGTGGCGACCTTGTACCGCGATTGGCGGCCATGGCCACAGCGGGGGCACACCTATGACAGCACATATGACACGAGGGGTGCCGGTGACGATCGCGCACCGCGGCGACCCCGTGTCCCACCTGGAGAACACCGTGGAGGCCTTCGAGAGTGCCGTGTCGCTCGGGGCCTCCATGGTCGAGCTCGACTGCAGGCTCACCGGTGACGGGCACGTCGTCGTGCTCCACGACAGCACGTTGGAGCGGCTCTGGGGCGTGCCCAGGGCGGTGCGGTCATTGAGTTGGGAGGAGGTGCGGGCGGTCCGGCGCAACGGCTACCGCATCCCCGACCTCGCCCAGGTTCTCGGTGCTGTGCCACTTCCCGTAATGGTTGACGTCCCTGGAGCCGACGTCCTGGAAGCCTCGCTGGCCACAGTCGAATGTGCCAGGGCCATCGACCGGTGCCTCTTCGCCGGTCAAACGACAGCCCTCCGGCGTCTGCGCGAGCTGCGCCCCACGGCCAGCATTGCGCTCAGCTGGGAGAAGCGGGAGCTACCGGCACCCGAACTCCTGCTGGAAGTGAAACCCGAATGGTTCAACCCGCACTGGCGCCTGGTCGCTCCTCGCGTCGTCGAGCAGATGCACGAGGCGGGGATCGGGGTTTCGGCGTGGACCGTGGACCATCCCTGGCGTATCAGGCGGGTGTTACGGGCGGGGGTAGACGCCGTCATCACCAACCGGACGGCTCGGGCCATCGCCGCGGTCCGCCGCAGAGAGGTGGCCCGGTGTCGGCCGTCGACCGAGTAAACGCAAGCGGTCTTCTTCGTAGACGGACGGGCCAGGCGGTGTGCCGGCGTGACAAGCTGGTGGTCCCATTCGGCTAGGCCTCCTGTGGAGTAACGATGACAATCGAACCGCTCGGCACGATCTCCGGGGTGCCTGCGACCTTTCACTGGATCCGGCGGCCGGCCGCCTTCGAATTCGACGGCAGCTCGCTTTCAGTTTCGGCGGGGCCTGGCACCGACTGGTTCATCGACCCGGGGTCGGGCGAGGCACAGATGAACGCCCCGGCCCTCGTCTGTGCGCCGGACGGCGATTTCACATTCTCCGCTCACGCCGAAGTGCCCTTCGCGTCGACCTTCGATGCCGGCGCCCTGGTCCTCTGGCAAGACGAGCGAACCTGGGCGAAGCTGGCACTGGAGTTGTCTCCCCAGGGCGAACCGACGGTTGTCGCCGTCGTCACCCGAGGAGAATCGGACGACTGCATCTCCATGGTCGTGCGCTCACATGCTGCCTGGTTGCGGATCGCCCGTATTGGGAGTGCTCACGCCTTCCATGCCTCCATGGACGGCGACCGCTGGCAATTCGTAAGGCACTTCCGCCTGGGGACCAAGATGCCCGAGATCGGCTTCGAGGCGCAGTCACCGTGCGGCCCGGGTTGCACGCCCCGCTTCTCGCACATAGTCCACACCTCCGGCACGCTGGCCGATCTCCGGAGCGGGGTCTGACCCGTTGTCCTCGAACCCGGCCACGGCCGAGCGGCGCGGAACGAGCCCGGGGCTTGGTGCCGAGTTCTGCGGGGGGAGGTATGCTTGCTGGCTGTCGGGGCAACCGGCGCCACGTCGGAGTGGCGGAATAGGTATACGCGCTAGCTTGAGGTGCTAGTGGGCGCAAGCCCGTGGGGGTTCAAGTCCCCCCTCCGACACGGACGAAAATACTGGTCAGAAGCGGTAGGAGCCAGCAGATCGGGTTCTCGTCCCAACCCCCTGGTAGCGTCTTGGACACAGTTTGGACACAAAGCCTTCGAGGGGCGTGTCCAGGTGGACACCGGGAGGGTTGGGGGCATGGCCGAGAACGTGGGCAGGCGAGGAGAGTCCTGGTTCTTCAGGGTCGACCTTCCGCCCGGTCCCGACGGCAAGCGAAGGCAGAAACGGGTCGGCGGCTTTGCCACCGAGCGCGAAGCTCGCCGGGCCCTGGCACAGTCCAAGGTGGACATCGACACTGGCAAGCTGCGTTACGGGGCTCGGCGCACAATGGCGGAGCTGGCGGCCGAGTGGCTGGAGGCTGTGCGCCCCAACCGGAAGGCGTCGACCTTCAGCAACTACGGCTGGCTGATGCGGGCCTATGTCGTGCCCCGGATCGGTCCTGCCCGGCTGGACCGCCTCACCCCCGCTGACGTCCAGAAGTTGTACTCCGACCTGCGCAGCTCCGGCGGTCAGGGCGGCAAGCCATTGTCCGGGACCCAGGTACACAACATCCATGGCGTCCTCCACAACGCCCTCAGCTATGCAGTGCGCATGGGTTACCTCTCGCGTAACCCAGCGGAGGCCATCGACAAGCCGCGTCAAGACACCGAGGAGCGACCGGTCTACACGCCCGACCAGGTGGCGGCACTTCTTGTCGGTCGCCGAGGGTGACCGCCTCCGGGCGATGTGGCACCTCGAGTTGGCGACCGGGCTACGGAGGGCCGAGCTGGCTGGGCTGAGATGGCGAGACGTGGCGCTCGACCGGGACCCGCCGGTGCTGGCCGTGCGGACCACACGGACGACCGCCGGCCACCTAGTGGTGGAGTACGACCCCAAGACCAGGTCGGGTAAGCGGGTGCTGCATCTCGACCGCGCGACCCGAGATATCCTTCGGGACCATCGGGGGGCCATGGCGGCGGAAGCCGAGAAGCGTGGTGAGCCGACGGTCCCCGAGTACGTATTTGTCGACGAGCTGGGTGACCCGTACCACCCGGCTCAGTTGACGCGTGACCTCCACTCGCTGCAGCAGCGAGCGGGCCTGCCGCAAATCACCCTCCATGACCTCAGGCATACGGCGGCAACGGTCGCGCTGCTCGCCGGCGTGCACCCGAAGGTGGTGAGCGAACGCCACGGCCATGCCTCCACTCAGATCACGCTCGACCGCTACAGCCATGTGATCGAATCGATGCAAACGGCGGCGGCTGACGCCATCGGGCGTTTCCTGATCCCCGAATGAGCTTTGTCGGTGCCGCCCCTCAAGTTTGTGCTGGGGCCCTCTTGGTTCTGCGGTGCAGTTCAGGGAGCCCTACATAGTCCGAGTCATCGAGCTGCTCGGCGACAAGGTGAAGGGCGCCAAAATGTGAATTGCGCACGAACCGTCGGTCGCCGGCGGGAGTTACGGCGCGAAGAGGCTGGGGAGCAGGTGACGCAAGGGTAGAGGGCGCACCGCGCCGGTGGGGGCCGCACGAACGTACCGGGCGGCGGCGCTCTCCGGTGCAGCGGCCAGGTGCGGCGGGGCCTCTGCACGCGGGCCTAAGGCTATGCCGCGACTGACCGGTACTCGTGGATGAGCCCGCCAGCCACGTCGTGCCGAGCGACCGCGAGGGAGGGGTGCCCCTGGGGCGCAGCCCGGCCAGCTGGCAGCCCGAGCCCGGGGCCACGGTGCGGGCGTGCCCCGTTGCAGTGGCC
>Ga0326728_10001154_pt1 | contig 95335 bp, 84 predicted proteins | sample MB3enrmetagenome_FD_207602 | JGI IMG/M metagenome (GOLD analysis project Ga0326728, IMG submission 207602) | Lab enriched peat soil microbial communities from McLean, Ithaca, NY, United States - MB31MN | ecosystem: Environmental > Terrestrial > Soil > Wetlands > Peat | place: USA: New York...
GTCCAGGGCGGGGTAAACCCGCCGCTACATCAAACTGAACGACTGCCCTCCACTCGCCGGGTTGGGCGGGCGGGAGCGTGACGCTCCCGCGAGAGCGGGCGGGACGCCCGCGCTACCTCTGCTTTCCCGGCCCTACGGCATCACCTGGACCTGCTCACCATCCTTTACGAGGGTGGCACCAACACTGATCACCTGCTCGCCCTCGCTCAGGCCCTGGGTCACGCTGATCAGGTTGCCGTAGGTTTCGCCCACCTGAATATCGCGCGAGCGCGCCACCGATTTCCCCTCCTGGTCGACCACCACGAAAGCAGCGAACTTGCCGGGGTCACGAATCGAGCGCACCACCGCGCTCAAAGGAATCACCGCCACCGGGGCGGCCAACTCGGAGCTACCCGTTTTCAGCGTGGCGACCATGCCGGCCCGGAGCACGTTATGCGGATTGGGGATTGTGATTTCCACGGAAAACACCCGGCTCTTGGGATCAGCAGCGGGCGAGATTGCGGTAATGCGGCCTTGAAACTCCCCTGGGACGGACTCCGTGGTGAGGGTTTGGGTACCCCCCAGCCCCACATTCTTGATGGCCACATCCGGCACCCCGAAGACCGCCTTCACCAAGTGCAGATCCGCCAAGGTAAATCCCGGGCTGGAGGGTCCGACAAGGCTGCCCACTTCCACATTCCGGCTGAGCACCCAAGCGCTGAGGGGAGCGCGGACGGCACAGTCATCGAGCGCCAATTGCGCCTGGGCAAGCTGTGCCTGGGCACTCGCCACCAAAGCCACGCTCGAGTCATATTTTGCTTTCGCGGAGTCAAAATCCGGCTTCGTCAAGCTCTGGGTCTTATAGAGGGCGGTTGCCCGGTCAAAGTTCAGCTTGGCGTCCTCGAGGCCCGCTTGGGCCTGGGCCACCTGCCCCTTCGCGGCGCTCGCCTGGTTCTCATAGTCGCGGGTTCGAACTTGCGCCAGCACCACATCCCGCTCCACCCAGTCACCCTGCTGGACGTCTCGCATGCGGCCATCCGCTCCCTTCACTTGCAGAATGCTCTGCACGTAGCCGCCTGACTTGAAGCCCAAGGCCACTTGCAAATACGGCTGTATGTTCGCCGAGTAAGTGACGCCCGGGCGGCCTTTATAGGTGCCCACTGGGGTGATCTGCACGGGGGTAGGGAGCTGTTGAGAGGCCTCTTCGTGCCGGCACCCGGCGCTGAGGGCGACTACGCCCAATAGTGCTGCCGCGACCACCATGGTACTTGACCGCCTCGTCGCCGATTCCATTTCCTATTCCTCACCCACAGCTTTCTCCAGGTCAGCCTTGGCCGTCCAGAAGGAAAGTAGCGCCTCCCGGTACTGTGCATTGGCAGTCGCTACGGCAGCTTCCTGTTGCAGCGTATCCTTCAGCAGGGCGGCATTCTGCCGGTACTGATTCATAACCACCCGCAATTTCTCTTCCTCGGTTTGGCGGGCTAATTGGTCAACCTCGACCAGAGAGCGTGATTCCGCGAGCTTGCGGAAGCGCGCACCCACATCCACCAGGATTTGCTGTTCCACTTCGCGTTGCGAAAGATCCGCCTGCTTAACGGTTAGGGTCTTTTCCGCGAGTTCCTTCTTCTTACGTCCCCAATCAAAGATGTCCCAATTAACCATCAGCCCAACCGCCGTGATGTTCTTCGGCACAAAGTTAACGTTGAAGGGCGACAGGTAGTGGAACGAAAGGCTGACGTCGGGAATGTAGAGAGCCCGCTCGGCTCGCACGTCAAGCTGCGCCTGCTTTATCTTCAACCCGGCTTCCCGGATTTCAGGCCGCTGGTCCTGCGCTCGGCGGCGAGCCTCTGCCAGGCTGAGTTCGTAAGTCGCCAACTCGGGAATCGCCTGCACGGTAAAGTCCGTGGACACGTCCCGCCCCAACAGCTCATTCAAGGCTTCCTGCTGGCTTTGCAGACCATCCTGAAGCTTTACGACTTCGTAATGGGCTTTGGCGAGCTGCGTCTTGACATTCAGGGCGTCGGACTTGAGCACCACCTCTTGCGCCAGGTAACGTTCGGTCAACTGGCTGAGCTCCGTGTAGAATTTGACGACTTGATTCGCGGCCTCCAGCGCACTCTGCGTTTGCAGAATGGAGTAGTAAGCCTGCTTAACCTGATCCGCCACTGTCTGGCGTTGCTGCCGCAATTGCTCGCGGGCTATTTCCACGCTTACTTCCTGGGCCTGAATTCCCAGCCCGATACGATGAAGCTGCGAAAGCGGCTGCGTGGCAGTCTGAAAAATGTAGGTCGTGGGGCGGAGAGGTGTGCTGATGTCCGTATTGTGCGCCGGTACCGGACCGATGCCCGGGAATGTTCCAAATTCACCCTCGGGAAACTGGAAATTGAGGGGGGTAAGCAGTTCCGACTCGAACAAGGTCAGATTTAAATGCGGCAGGCGTTCGGTGCGTGTCGCCGCGACTTCGTCCTGTGCTTTTTCCACCTCCAGGACGATTTGTTTCAATTGGCGATTGTTGGCCATCGCGAGGGAAACCGCCGCATCCAGGCTCAGTTGATTGGAGGGAGAAGTTGAGTCCTGCTGGGCCCAGGCGGGAAGACTGATCACGACCAAGAGGAACAGCGAGTGCCTCACCGGGATGGGCATCAATATTGAGATTTTCCGCACGGGTAGTCTCGCGGGCGGAGTTTATAGCACGGAGCCCGCAAGAGTGCAAGGTGAAGTCGCTGAAGCTGATGTCGCTGGTTTGAAGTCACTGGTTTCTGCCAAGGGTTCGAACCCGTCGTGCGGTGCTTTGGAGCGGGTGGATTCTCTAAGAGAACTAGGATCTTTCCGTCGAGACTGCCAGCAGCACGCCCAGTGCCCCCTCTGATCTGGCCTATCTCCGCAGCATACGTTACGAGATCGTCATCGTCGACGCCGTCCAGCATGCCCAGCGTCATCCGCGCCTGGTTCTCCATCAGGGTCCGCCGCAGTTGTTGCCTGCTGGCGACGTGGACTGAGTCGGGGGGCAAATTCTGATTCGTCTCATCGAGGATCTTTTGTTCTACTCCGCTGTCAGGCTCCAGCGACAGGTCAATTCGCTTCAACCAATCCATCGTGGTCGTGGTTGGATTGGCGTCGCTGGTACATTGGGTTTCGCGTCTTTCCGGCTGCTTCGTCGTCTTCTTGTCTGCAAACAACAGCGGACACGGGGCTTCCTTGGAGGCGTTGGCCGCCTTCTCTTAGGCAGCGTTGGGTGACTCCGCTGGCCTGTCGGGGGCTCCGCCCCATAAGCGTTTACTTAAGAGGGTGCCTTTTCCGTTGTCGCTTCGAGTCTGCTAGCTGCCGCGCGATCTCCTGCCAATGGCCGAGCGTGTTGGCCAGTCCTTCCGTGGGGAGGATGGCAGCGTGAATTTCCCTAAGCATATATTCGCTTTCACGCCCGCGGCTCCGTCGGTGGGCCCAATTCGTAGCCCCAGGGGGAAAGGGTTCTGGCCGCGCCGATCAACCGTTCCACCAACAAGCTGGTAAACAGCTTACCATGCAGCCAAGCGCGGCAGCTTTGCGGATCCTTTTTGGGTAGGTGCCCGAGCCCGAGGATCGATTTCATGCGCTTAAATGCCGGTTCCATCTGCCAGCGTGAACGGTACAACTCCAGCACCTGAGCGCGGCTCCAAGTCACCTTCAAGCTGGTCCACAGAAAGAAGTATTGCGCCGCCTCCCGCGATTCGGCCGAGACCGGCTTCTGCTGTTGGCTGGCCATGCGCAGCAGTCGATGGCGCGCGTAGGCCGCCGCCTGCTGACTCTTGCGCACCCCCACCAGACGACCGGCGATGGCGGGCCCCGCTTCGGGTTGCACCCAAGCCGCCCACTCGCCCGTCTGTTTTGGGGATAAAGTGCGGGCGCGCTTCAGTACCGCTAACCTCTGGCCTCGCGCATCCCATAAAGGAAGAGAGCTACGGTTCAGGCGGACGGCGACATCGGCCCCCGCTTTCCGCACATGCTGCACGCCCGGGGGATTCGCGTAGCCGCGATCTCCCAGCATGATGTCTCCCGCCCGAACGGGAAAACGCCGCCACGCCTCGCCCCCATGGCCATCGGTCAATGCGAAAAAATCGCATTGCAGCGTCTGCAGGTTGATCGCGTAATGGATTCGCCAATCCGTGCCCGTGCTTCCCGGTTCTGACACCGCCGTCGCATCCACCGCTCGGACCCGGCGCCCCACGCGCGGAGCCACCATCCCTAAATCCCCGCGCATCTGCTCGGCCAGCCACCGCAACCATTCCTCCGCCGACCGCAGGCGCTTGTACACCGCCGCCGCGTTCAATCGCGCCAGACCCATCTGCCGGGCCCGCACCGCCGTCTCCGCCAGCGAACACCCCGTCGCAATATGGATCAAGAGCGTCCGCAGCAGCGCCGGCGCGTCCGCCACTCCCCGCGCCCGCACCAACGCCCCATACTCGCGCGCCTTGCCTTCCCAACCGGGGGGCAGAAAAGAACTCCATACTTCCCAATCATCCAGTTCCTCGATAACCGCTGTGGGTTGGCTCATGGACCCGGAGCATAACCGAACCCCAGCTCAAAAGCAATCCTTAAGTAAACGCTTAGGGGTACACCCTGCCCTCACCACGCCCACCGCAATAATCGTTGGTCACAGTGTAGAGCGGAGGGGCCATGGGGGCGATGACTTCTGTCACAGGGCCGTCGAAGGTCGAACGCCGAAAGCGCAGGTCAGGACGCCTCCCCAGCCGCAGATTTCCCCTTTCCCCTTTTGACCCTCAACGGCATACATTGTACCGCTCGAGTTTTGTCTTGGCCCGCCTTTTGACATTTATATCACAAAGTGATATATTATTTGGGGACTATCCAGGATCTAGAATTAGCGATGAGTATCCCGGAAGCGTTCATCCGAAGGCCGATTGCGACGACGCTCGTGACCGTCGCCATTGCCCTCGCCGGTGCGGTGGCGTTCCGGCTCCTCCCCGTATCGCCTTTGCCGCAAGTGGATTTTCCCACCATCAACGTCTCCGCGTCTTTGCCCGGCGCGAGTCCGGAGACCATGGCTTCGGCAGTGGCCACCCCGCTCGAACGGCAGCTCTCGCGCATTGCCGCCGTCTCGGAAATGACCTCATCGAGCACGCTCGGTTCCACCCGCATTACCTTGCAATTCGATTTGAACCGCGATATTAACGCCGCCTCGCGCGATGTCGAGGCGGCCATCAACGCCGCCCGCAGCTTCCTGCCCACCAATCTTCCCTCCAATCCCACCTACTGGAAATCCAACCCCGCCGATGCTCCCATCTTCATGCTCACGCTAACTTCGCCGGTGTTGACGAAGGGGCAAATGTACGATGCAGCTTCCTCTATCCTGGCGCAGAAGCTTTCGCAAGTGAGTGGTGTGGGAGAGGTCGTGGTGGGAGGAAGTTCGCTGCCGGCCGTGCGCGTCGAACTTGACCCGATGGTTCTGAACAAATACGACATCGGATTGGAAGATGTCCGGTCCATCTTGTCCAATGCCAATGCCAACGTCCCGAAGGGCGAGTTTTCTGATGGTCTCCGCATGTGGGAAGTGGGCGCTAACGACCAATTATTTAAGGCCATCGACTACGGGCCGTTGATCGTGGCCTATCGCCACGGATCTGCCGTGCGCATTTCCGACGTGGGCAGGGTGATTGACTCCGTTGAAGACCTTCGCAACGCAGGCTATGCCAATGGCAAGCCCTCCGTGCTGGTCATCGTCTGGCGCCAACCTAACGCCAATATCATTGATACCGTGGACCGCATCCGCGCGCTCCTTCCGTATCTGCGAGCCTCCATACCCCAATCCATTAACCTGGGAATAGCGATGGACCGGACAGTCACCATCCGCGCTTCCGTGCGCGATGTGGAAGAGACACTGATCATCTCGGTGATTCTGGTCATCCTGGTAGTTTTCCTTTTTCTCAGAAACCTCCGGGCGACAATGATTCCTAGCGTCGCCGTTCCTACCTCACTCATCGGCACCTTCGGGGTGATGTACCTTTTGGGGTTCAGCTTGGACAATCTGTCTTTGATGGCGCTTACTATCTCCACAGGCTTTGTTGTCGATGACGCCATTGTTGTAATCGAAAACATAACGCGATACTTGGAACAGGGCATGCCTCCATTCCAGGCCGCTTTAAAGGGAGTGAAAGAAATCAGCTTTACGGTCTTATCAATCAGCATTTCGTTGATTGCTGTCTTTATTCCCCTGCTGCTGATGGGAGGCATCGTGGGCCGTCTGTTCCGCGAATTCGCGGTAACCCTCTCCGTTGCCATCCTCATTTCCATGGTGATTTCGCTTACCGTAACGCCCAGCATGTGCGCGCATCTCATCCGTCCGCAGGAGTCGCACGGCCGGCTTTATCAGATGAGTGAGCACGCCTTCCAGTGGGTTGTGAATGCTTATGGAAGATCGCTGGCCACAGTCCTTCGTTTTTCTGCGGTCACGCTGGCGGTGTTGTTGGCCACGATTGCCCTAACCGTTTACCTGTATATTCGTGTTCCCAAGGGGTTCTTCCCGCAACAAGACACCGGAAGGATCGTGGGCGCCATTCAAGCTGACCAAGACACGTCGTTTCAATCCATGAACAAGACACTGCTCCGGATGGTAAATATCATCAACGGTGACCCGGCGGTTGACGATGTCAATGGATACGTGGGCGGGGGAACCATGAATACCGGCCGGATGTACATTTCGCTCAAGCCCCTCGAGGCGCGAAAAATCGACGCTGACCTGGTCATTGCCCGCTTGCGTCCGAAGCTGTCCCAAGTCCCCGGTGCGTCGCTCTATATGCAGTCCTCGCAGGATGTACGTGTGGGCGGACGGCAGAGCAACGCCCAGTATCAATTCACCATGGTGAGCGACAACCTGCGGGATCTCACGAACTTTGGTCCCCAGATGCTCCATGAGCTCCGAACCATCCCCCTTATCGTCGACGTAAGCAGCGACCAGCAGGATCGCGGATTGGAAGCCATGGTTCAATATGATCGAGACACCGCCGCGCGCTTCGGCATCTCGTCCCAATTGGTTGACAATACCCTTTACGACGCCTTCGGCCAGCGCCAAGTATCCACCATGTACGCCCGATTGAATCAGTATCATGTGGTTATGGAGGCGGCGCCGGAATTTTGGCAGACCCCCCAGTTCTTGGACAACATTTACGTGAAATCTCCGGAGGGCGAAGAGGTTCCCTTGAGCGCCATTGCACGGCACGCTCCTCAGGTGGCGCCCCTGGCGGTCAATCACCAAGGCCTTTTTCCGGCGGTGACGATATCCTTCAACCTGCGGGCGGGCGTGCCACTGAGTGACGCCGTGGACGCGATTAGCGTGGCGGCAACTCGCGTCCACCTTCCCTCGACGATCACGACCGGTTTCGCCGGCACCGCTCAAGCCTATCAGCAGTCCCTCGGCACCGAGCCCTGGCTGATTGCCACCGCGCTCTTATCGGTTTATATCGTTCTCGGCATACTTTACGAGAGCTATATCCACCCTGTTACAATTCTTTCCACCTTGCCCTCCGCCGGTGTGGGTGCGCTGCTGGCCCTGATGATCACCCACACTGAGCTCTCCGTGATCGCCATTATCGGAATCATTCTGCTTATCGGAATTGTCAAAAAGAACGCCATCATGATGGTGGACTTTGCCCTTGCTGCCGAGCGGGATGAAAACAAGAATTCGCTGGATTCTATTTATGAGGCGAGCCTGTTGCGCTTTCGCCCCATCCTTATGACGACGATGGCCGCTATCCTGGGCGCTGTGCCCTTGGCGCTCGGTACCGGGACGGGATCGGAGTTTCGCCGCCCGCTCGGTATCGCCATCATTGGGGGGCTGGCGGTGAGCCAGTTGCTTACCCTATACACGACTCCCGTCGTTTACCTCTGCTTTGACCGGCTTCAAGATGGGTGGCGGAATCGGCATCTCTTAAGCCCACGCCGCATAGTTGACGCGCTCAGCTCAGAAAAATAGGGTCTGACCATGGGCAACCATGATTCCGCTTGGCCGTAATGCGAATTGCCTGGCGGAGGGCTAAAGCCAAGCCTTGCCAAATATCATCAGACCAAAAGTCAGTGGAAGATAAACGATAGAAGCCAGGAGCAGGCGGCGCGCCAACGCGTTCGACCTGGAAAAGGCCAAACGAGCAGCGTAGTAGAAGAAGCCCGAGCTCAGCACAAGAGTTCCGGTCAAGTAAACGAACCCGGCACGCTGAAGGAAGGCCGGAGCGATGCTCACAGGGATGAGGGCTAGCGAAAACACCAGGGTTTGCCACGCCATAAAGCCTTCCTGGCTCTTGCCACGGGGCAGAGTGAGATATCCCGCGCGAGCGTAGTCCTCGCGGTACATCCAGGCGATGGCCATGAAATGAGGGAACTGCCAGAAGAAGACAATAGCATAGAGAAACCACGCCTCGGGGCTCAGACGGCCGCACGCTCCGGCCCACCCGATCAGAGGAGGCATAGCGCCCGGAAACGCGCCCACCAGCGTACACAGGGGTGTCTTCCTTTTGAGCGGGGTGTAGAAGAGCAAGTAGGTGGTAAGCGTCAGTAGGGCCAGCAGGCTGGCAAGGGAATTCACCAGAATGCCCAGGTAAAGGCCACCCGCAACCGAGAGCAGGATTCCAAACCACAGCGCGTGCGAGGGGATGATCCTGCCGGCGGGCAGCGGACGCCGGGCGGTTCGGCGCATCTGCGCATCGAAATCCCGCTCGAAGTATTGGTTAAGTGTTCCGGTGCCGCTGGCCACAAGCAAAGTGCCCACAAGCGTGTTGAAAAGCAGCATGAACCGCAAGTGCGCAGGGGGTGAAGCCAGGTAGAAACCAGCCAGGGTCGTTATAACAATCAGAAAATTCACCTCGGGCTTGGTCAGCGTCCAATAGTCGGCCAGCACCCCGGTCCAGGGCGTTGGGCCGTCACCCGCCCAGCGGCGGGCCGTCACCAGGGTCTCAGCAGATGGCGTTCCAGACGTCATGCCCCCGCTTCCTTTGAGGTTAAGATCTCGTCCGCCGTAGTTCTAGTCGCGGCGGCCACGTATCGGTAAATGCTGAATGTTAAGAACAGGCTGGAGGCCAGCAGCAGGGCTCCGACGGCGACGTGAGCTGTGGTCACAGCCACAACGGGGGGCAAGGGTTGCGGTGCTCCTTGCGCCCCCAGAATCATGAGATATGAGCCGACACCAAGAAGGACTTGCACCAGCAACCACCCTGCTACGAGAAAGGCGGGCCGTTCCAGTCGAGATTCATGCCGAAACCCGGAAAGAATTCTGAGCAGCAACCAAAACACGCTGACCGTCACCAGGGCCGCTACCAGGATATGTGGGATGATTCCGAAGCCATGATGCCTAAAGGCCGCGCCAAGCATGAGCTGAACAAATATCAAGATCGTCGTTGCTACCGAAAGGCTCCGGACAGAAGGTGCGGAGGGATCCTCTAATTTAAGTTGGTCCCAGCGCCAATCGGGGTTGGTGAATAGCCCGAGGCTGACCATAAGGCAAAAGAAAAGCTGCGCGAGGCAGGCATGCGCAACCGAAATATCCACGGGCAGGTAGTAAAGCACGGTAATTCCGCCCAGTGTGGCCTGGGCGAGGATGGTCAGAACCGCCAACCCTCCCAGGCGCCGAACCCAGCGCCGCTCTTCACTTCGCCAGAGCCAGAGCGCCAGGATGACCGTCAGAATAACGACCGTCCCCGCAATCATTCGATGCCCATGCTCGTACTTCACGCCGCCGACCATCCGGGGCATGTGGAAGCTTCCGAATGAGGTCGGCCAGTCGGGCACGGAGAGGCCAGCGTCGTTCGACGTGACCAATGCCCCGGCAATAATCAAGAGAAAGGTAGCAAAAGCCACGAATATAGCGTAAAAGTGAAGCAACCGGTTTTTCATATCCGTTCTTTCGGGCGCAGGGAGAAATACTCATCCTGACCACCTTCTCGCAGTCGCGATCAGGGACCCGTTTCGGCGCCTCCGGACGTGATACCCGTAGCAACGGGTATCAAGGGAAGGTGGCTACCGCGAGATTGTGGATTATCGTCAGCCGTATTGCCGTCATTGAAGCGATTTCTGTTTCGAAGAGCGAATATACAAATCGCGCCAAAGATGAGCACCGGTGGAATCAACAAGACCAGGATGCCGCTTCGCAAGGCCTGGATGGCGCTCGCCTTAGCGGCCGCGGCGCTGTTGTAGCACATGGCACAGCCCTGCGCTAAGGCCCAGCCTGGCGCCATGAGACCGGCCATGAAGACGGCGACTCGAATTATCCACTTCTGACCAGCCTGCCTGCGCATCACCGTTTCCTTTCCAGCCGCGCTAGTGCGGCCGCATCCTCAAAAGTCGAAGGCTGTCCGGGAAAACGACGAACAGCATGGCGATCACGAACACCACGGCCGGCATCAGCGTGAGGACCAAGCTTCTTCTCTCAAAACGAAGATGCATGAAGTATGCAATGATGAGCGATGCCTTGACGATCGAGAGGGTCATGAGCGCTATGAGCATCACCTCCAGCGCCACGTGCTGATAAGCGAGCAGGGTTTCAGTGCCCGTTAGCGCCAGGAGCCAAACCCACACAATCAGAAAGATTCGCTTGGGTTCCGGATGGCCGTGTACCAGGGTTGCCTGCATGAGATTGCATCCTCCTTTAAAACCATGCGGTCTTTGCCGACATCAAGTAAACCAGCGGGAAGAGGAACATCCAAACCAGGTCGACGAAGTGCCAGTAAAGGCCGCTGATCTCCACGTCATCGGCGGTGAATTTTGAGCGTTGGAAGCCCCAGGCAATCACCCCAAGGTAAAACACCCCAATCGTGACGTGCAGCATGTGGAGCCCCGTGAGGGCGAAGAATGAGGCTCCGAACATGGGCGTTCCCCAGGGGTTCGAGAAAAGCCGGACGCCTTCCCCAATCAGTCCCAGCCACTCATGGATGTGCAGGATGTCAAACAAGACGCCGCCGGCGATGGTAGCCATCAGCCACCTTGCCGTAGTCCCGCGCCGGCCCATTTTTGACGCTCGGACCGCCATCACCACGGTGATGCTGCTGGTGAGAAGAACCACCGTCATGACATTGGCATTGATAATACTGGGCCAGAGGTCGAAGGGTCGCGGCCAGTTTACGCTCGCCACGCGAATGTAGCTGTACGCCAGGATCAAGGAGGCAAACGTTATCGCATCCGAGACGATGAACAGCCACATTCCCAACTTTTTAGGAACCACCGCATAGGGTGAAACGCCGCCACTCCAAACGGATTCGGGAGCAGTGGCGCCCGGCAGACTGGGCATCGTTTCTTGGCTGGCCATCCTATAACCTCACCATGAGCAGAATTAAAATGTAGAGCCAGAGGGCGTCCATGAAATGCCAGTAGAGGGCCACCACCGCAACTGCCACGGGTTCTTTATTCTTCGTCGCGAGTTTTCGATAATGAAAGGCCAGGTAGCAGAGCGCGGCGATCCCTCCCAGCAGATGCAGCCCGTGGGTGGCGGTAAGGAGATAAAAGAAGGAACTGCTTGGGTTTGTAGAGAGATAGACGCCCCGGGATGCGAGCTCGCGCCACGCCACCAGTTGGCCCGCTACGAAGCCCCAGCCGAGAGCGATGGTAATGTACAACCAGCGGGCGAACTGGTCGTGACGACTGGCCGCAATTGACCGGCGTGAAAATTGGAGGGTGAGGCTGCTGATCAGCAAAACTGCGGTGTTGAGGTAGAGAATGCGCGGAAGCGCCGTGGGCACCCAGTCGCTCGAAATCCCCTGCCGCACAATCAAGGCGCTCGTAAAGGCGGCAAACAGCATCACACAATGGCTGCCATCGCCATCCACATGCCGGTGCGATAGGCGCGAGCGGGAACAGACCATCTCGATGCCTCCCCATGCGGATCTCCTCCGGGGCCGCCGAAGGCGGGCATCGGGCCATCGAGTCATCGGACCATCAGGGCATTTTGGATTTTAGATTCGCGCTTTTCGGGCGCAGCCCCTTCCCGCAATTTCATTGTGGATAGTCCACAAATGCCTAAGATTAACCACAAATGGCGGATTGACGTGCTTGTAAGCCATTTATTCTAAAGGAGATAGCTTGGAGCGCCGCTCTCATCGCTCAAATTGTTCTGTATTGTTTTGATACACTTAGCGGGCCGATCGGCATTTTGGAGCCTTTTGCCGAAACGCCCCAGACGGGTTAGGGTCAACCTTGCCAAGCATAAAATTCTGCCTTTTGCCAGAATCTTGCTGAAGCGGGCGCGAAAAACCGCGGACCTCATGTAACCGAGAGCCGAGTTGCGCACGGCCGCTGGGCCGGTCGCCGCGACGGAAGGTCCGCCGGTCTTCATGGCAGGCGACCGTTCGGCCCCAAGGCGAACGCAGTTGGAAATGCCGCGGACCTCACACCGCAGAGGTCCGCGCCAGACAGCCGGGAATAGGTGAACGACCCACGTGCCGGGGCAATTTGTTCACGTCCAAAATATCCACCTCCTGACATTAAAATATATTCATGAACTTCTGACCCCCGCCGATAACACCTATGAACGTCGATTTGTGGCAGAAGTGTTCAACAGCGTTAAGCAATATGCTACAGTCTTGCTGCTACTGAGATGCCAACGTTCACCTTACCTGATTTTGTCAATAAGTGGCGAAGCTCCGGCCTTACGGAGAGTGCGGGCGCCCAAATGCATTTTCTTGAGCTTTGTGACGTTCTGGGCGAGCCGCATCCAGCGTCAGAAGATTTCTCGGGTGCGACGTACACGTTTGAAAAGGGTGGAACCACCATCGAGGGCAAGCAGGGCTTTGCGGATGTCTGGAAGCGCGGCTGCTTTGGTTGGGAGTACAAGGGCAAGCACAAGGACCTTCATGTCGCGTATCAGCAACTCCTCAAATATCGTGAGGATCTGGAAAATCCGCCACTCCTTGTGGTGTGTGACCTTGAGCGCTTCGAGGTTCATACCAACTTCACCGGCACGGCAAAGCAAGTCTATCGCTTCTCGCTTGACGACCTCCTGAAGAACCAGGCAACCGCCGACTGCAAGCTACCGCCGCTCGAGGTTCTTCGCGCCGTGTTCACCGACCCGGCCCGGCTCCGGCCCGATCGCAGCGCGGCCGACGTAACGGAGATGGCCGCCGCCGAGTTCGCCACCCTCGCGGACTCCTTGCGAGCGAGAGGCGTTGACCCGCAGCGCGCCGCGCACTTTTTGATGCGGCTGCTCTTCTGCCTTTTCGCCGAGGATATCGGGCTGTTGCCTCCCAAGCTGTTTTCGGTGTTGCTCGACCGCACGCGCCACCGCCCCGCTGATTTCAAGGCGCGTCTGGCTCAACTGTTCGCAGCGATGGCTACCGGCGGGGCGTTCGGTGCAGACGACATCGCGCACTTCAATGGTGATCTGTTTACGGACGCAGAGGTATTCGACCTCTCCGCGGAAGATATTGAAACCCTACTGCGGGTCAGCAAGCTCGATTGGTCAGCCATCGAACCCGCCATCTTCGGGACCTTATTTGAACGCAGTCTCGACCCGGACAAACGTTCGCAGTTAGGCGCGCACTACACGAGCCGTGACGACATCTTGCTGATTGTCCAGCCTGTGCTGATGGCCCCCTTGCGGCGCCGTTGGGTTGAGGTCAAGGCTAAGGCAGAAAAACTCTTCGAAAGGCCCAAGCCGGGGAAAGCAGCCGGGAAGAAGCTGCAAACTGGTTTGCGAAACTTGTTGCTTGGCTTCGTGGACGAACTCTCTCACGTTCGTGTGCTTGACCCCGCCTGCGGCAGCGGAAACTTCTTATACGTGGCTCTTAAGTCGTTGCTGGATTTGTGGAAGGAGGTGAGCGTTTTCGGAGCCACCCACGGGCTTGCTCACCTGCTGCCCTACCAAGTGAACCCAGCGCAGTTGTACGGCATTGAGATTAACGTGTACGCCCAGGAACTGGCTTCCGTCGTCGTGTGGATCGGCTATATCCAATGGCTGCACGACAACGGCTTCGGCGTGCCCCCTCCCCCAATTCTCCAACGCCTTCACAACATCCGGCGCATGGACGCCGTATTGACTCACGACGAGCACGGCCAACCCGTGGAACCGGAGTGGCCGCAGGCGGACGTCATCATCGGCAATCCGCCATTTCTGGGTGATAAGAAGATGCGCGATGGGCTGGGGGACAAGTACGTCGATGACCTTCGATCTCTTTATGCTGACCGCGTACCAGGCGGGGCCGACCTTGTAACGTATTGGTTTGAAAAAGCCCGTGCCCAGATAGCTCAAGGCAAAGCGGAGCGTGTGGGCCTGCTTGCAACAAACTCAATCAGTATGCTGGGAAACCGGCCAGTCCTCGAACGCCTGAAAGAAACCGGCGACATTTTCATGGCGTGGAGTGACCGCCCATGGGTGCTCGATGGCGCGGCGGTCCGAGTGTCGATGATCGGGTTTGATAACGGGACGGACAAGGCGCGGACTCTCGATGGCAAACCCGTTGATCAAATTCATGCTGACTTGACTGCTGGCGCTGATTTTACGAGCGCTGTTGCCCTGCACGAGAACGCGGGGCTTTGCTTCTTGGGTGTCATGAAAGGAGGCCCGTTCGACATCGATGCCGCAACTGCCCAAGCCATGCTGGCTTCGCCGCCGAATCCAAACGGACGGCCTAACTCGGATGTTGTGCGGCGCAGAATCGGCGGACAAGACGTGACGGGAAGGCGTGCGGAAGGGTGGGTGATTGACTTCAATCAAATGCCTGAGAACGAGGCGGCGCTTTACGAATTGCCTTTTGAGTATGTGCGTCGAGTCGTAAAGCCGCTGAGGGATCGCAATCGCGACGCTCGGATGCACGTCAATTGGTGGCTTCACGGCCGCTCTCGGCCCGCATTGAGGGAGGCCTTGAAGGGAAAGGTCCGCTGCATCATCACGCCAGAAGTCGCAAAGCATCGGATTTTCGTCTGGATGAGCACTGACGTCGTGCCTGACCACAAGCTCCATGTCATTGCGCGCGCGGATGCGTACTTCTTCGGTGTCGTCCATTCGCGTGTCCACGAGCTTTGGTCATTAGCGCAATGCTCCTGGATCGGTGTTGGCAACGACCCCTCCTACTCGTCATCGCGTACTTTTGAAACATTTCCATTCCCCTGGCCCCCTGACAAAGAACCAAGGAGGGATCCACGAGTAGAAGCAATCGCCCTCGCTGCTAATGAGTTAGTGGAGAAGCGGGATGCGTGGTTGAATCCGCCTGGGGCCTCCGCTGCGGAACTGAAGAAGCGCACATTGACGAACCTCTACAACCAGCGCCCGCAATGGCTTGAGGATGCCCATCGGGCGCTCGATAAGGCCGTCCTGGCTGCCTACGGCTGGCCAGCGGACCTGAGCGATGCCGATATCCTGGAACGCCTGTTGGCGCTGAATCGCGAGCGCGCACGGGCTTCTGGCGTCGGCTCCTAAGAACCCTGCTTCGCTGCGGGCTGGCGCAGACCTCAGAGGACGGAGGCCTGCGCCAGCCTGCGAAGACGACCCGAACAAACCGGCCTTTGGGGCACTAACAATGTCGCTATCCAAACTTCTAGGTAAGAAGCTCACAGCCATAGGCAGCGCACTCGTCGTGCTTTCAGCCCTTGTCGGCTTCTGGCTAGACCCGAAAGGATTTGCTGTCAACATACTTGCCGGGGTCGTGGGCGTCTTCATCAGTTTTGTTCTTGGCATAGGAATCCTGAACAGATATATCGAGGCCAAACGGGAACAGCAATGGGCGAAGGTACGCGACCTTACATACATGTCTATCTCGAATCACTTGTATGACATCGCACAGCAGGCAGGCATCAATTGTGGCCTCGCCTTTCCGCATGCTCGGAATACAAACTTTCCTGCTCTTAGTGAAGGGCGAGATCATCCCAATCCCGTTGTGGCCCAGGCGATGTCAGACCTATGTTCTAAAATGGAAGCGCTCCCTGGCGCTAAAGGGACAGATAATAAGCTTTCGGATATTGCGGTCGAGTTCTATCGCGATGTCCTGTGGAATCTTGACCAGATTAGCAATGTCCTGCTTCCCCGTGTTGTTCAGAGTACGAACGAGCTAGAAGTAGTTGATTCCCTCATCGAATTTGACCGGGCAAGGCTCAATTTGCACAATGCTGCGTATGTTCACAAACTCATTGTTATCGGGGGGATCTTTCCCGATATGATCAACCTCGTAAGAAGCGCCCAGGTTCTTTATCGCACACTCGCAAAGGCCGCCTAACACCGGCGCGCAGCGGGTAGCCATCTCTGAGGCGACCGTATGCGCCAGCCAGCCCGGCATTTCGGTCGGGCGAGAGTGAATAATGGAAATCGTGGCTAAGAGCACGTCGCCTGAGGAACAACGCTGAATGCTTCGGTTAGCTTCAAGCGAATAGAAAGACTCTGGGGGTGGATGAATGGGGATACGCGCGCGGACGGAGACGAATTTGTACGAACAAGCTGTCCAGTTTTACCTGGGGATCTTCGAGCATTTTATTTTAATGCCCCAGTTTCTGGTGGTATTTAAGGGAAAGGGGAAGGTGGCTGATGAAAATTGGCAACCGTGTTTCTTGGAAGACCTGAAAGGGCGATCCTCGGCTTACGATAAATCTTTGGATTTCCTCGCCGTGGACGTGAAAAGACGCGAAGCGCAGGTAGTCGAGGTAACTAAGGCGCTGCCGCCAGGCGAACATCTTGTTAAAATGCTCCTTTCGAAAAGACGCGAGGATGACCATCTAACGGACGGCGAAATAATCGAGCGATACGTCAAATGGTTCCTGGGTGAAGGCTTCACCATTCGATGGCGATTTTTCTTTCCTGGAGGGGAAAACGACGAATACGTAGAGGGTTTCATGAGAAACTTTGAAAACAAGCCGATCAGCGACAAGGTGATCGTAACCCCACTGGAAGATGTGTTCGACAAGCTTCGGAGCGAAAGGCCATAACGGGCAACACGCTTCGGCTGGCTGGCACAGACGGTCGTTTTTTTAGCGTCTGCGCCAGCCCCCGCATAATCTAATTGAGGTGAACTCATGAACATAGTCGAAGTAAGGCTTAAACGCGGGAATGTGCATGCCAGGGTGGTGAATTCAGGCACAGAGCCCTCCAAACATACCGGCGCAAACCTCAGAGTGCTGAAAGTGGAGTTCGATACACCCAATCAGGCTGAGGCGGATAGCGTTGAGAACGCCCGGGGCGGCGACCCAACTGTTCAACTCAAGCTTAACGGCGAAGAACAACTCCGAAGGTTTACAATTGGCCAAACCTCGTACAGTTACAGTGAAGGCAGCCCTGTGGCGCATCATTCGTGGGAACTTAAGGAAATGGAAGAGTTGAATATTCAGAGTTTGTCGTTAGGCGATCTCACGGTTGTGCCATACCGCTATCAAGAAGATTTCGCAGACAGGAGCCTCCATATTAAGGCGAGAATTACGATAACCGAAGACCAAGAAAACTTGCTCCGCGCAATGCCGATGTACTTCCCGGTCGTGAGAAAGGGAATCAGCAACGACCCGAGGGACATGCGTTTTGGGATGATCCTCTGGTCGCGGAAAGACGCTGAGGATATCAAATTGCTACTCAACCTTGTTGATCGTACCTTTGACGATGGGAAACCCTTCCAGGGTCTAAACGAACCCCAACTAACGAATATGGCACGGATGGTCATTAGAACGGAGGAATCGCTGCGGGCGCTGATATCCGGCTTGGAAAGGAAAGGGCTTCTGACGACGTCAGAGAAAGAACAGATTTCGCAAGTTTCGGAGAAGGACTTGGGGAATCGCCATAAGGAACTTTTCCGAGTGCCCGACATAGACAAATGGGAGGAGTGAAAGCCGGCAGTCGCAGAGCGTAGGTCTGCGACCCGAATACCTAAACTAAGCGTCAAGGGCCGTCCTGGGGTTTATGTCCGCGGCTTTTTGTTGTCGATCGGGTACAAACTCGCTTTGGCCCAATTTCTGTTCATCATCCAGAATTCATCATTCACCTTTCACCATTCACTCTTCACAATTCTCTCCGTCCATGCGAGTATTCCCCTCAAATGGGTTCTAGGTGCTCGGTACTGGGGGTTGGGCTCTGCGTGCCGTTGTCTCCCCATGTGCCAGCACCCAGCACCCAGCATCTAGGACTGAGGTTCAGACCATGGCCAAACCAGAACACCTCAAGATTCTCAAGCAAGGGGTCGACACTTGGAACAAATGGAGGGAGGACGGGGGGATAAGCAAGCGCAGCGCGGACCTCGATAGACCCAGTGACGAGAGAGGGCGAGTGCGGCGTGCAAGGCCCCATCGGCCCGCCTTCCGCTTTCCGCCTACTCCCCTCTGCCCTAAGGCGCCAGCCTGCCCGTGGTCGCTGGCTGTTTATTCCCCGCCGAGATCTCGTTCCATCGGCGCGAGATTTTGAAGGAGCTGCACGCGAAGTCCCGCTCGCAAGCACTCTCTATAGAAAGGGCGATCCACGGTCAGCACAAGTGGGCTGAGATTGCCATTCCTCCGAGCGATCTCAAGCAAGCTTACGTCCACCGGGCCGAACGCTGTCACCTGCCCCCTGTCCATTTCCAGGAGCTTCACCACTTCCTCGTCCATCCTCATCTCACGAAACTCTTCGTAAACCCGATTCCACAGCCGCTCCTGTCCCGTAATCTCGGCTTTTCGAATCCAATAATTGAGTTCAGCCACCACCGAGCCGCTGGTGGTTTTGTTACGGAACGATCCGATGAATTTGGAGCATCGGGCGTAAGAGTCACGATTGAAGATATACTCGAGACTGCGCCTCAACCCCTCAAACCCGTATTCATCAACAGCGTGGAAAAGCACCAACTCTCGAATCGGGCCCGTATCGAGAATCAACAACTCGCGCCGGTGTTCTGTCTCAAACGTTGAAGGCATCCGTACTGCGGCTCTTGTCAGTGGGAATTGGTGCGGCGGGTATATCGTAAGTGCGGCATAGCGACTGTCGATGGTTTTCCAGTTCGAGTAGGACCTTGCTCGAATCTTCCCTTAGTGCGTCTGTGGCCTTCGTGACGGCCTGAAAGGATGGACGGTCGCGGTAAGGTTCGAAATCCTTCTTGTAGACTTCCCAAAACTTGTGGGTCCCGTAATGGGGCGGCAGAACGTCCATCCGATTGACGAGCAATGCTGCCATGGCCCGCGCGAGGCTTCCTTCTGGCACATCGTTGAGATAAGGATACTGGGGATTGGTGCGGGCGGTTGACTGGTATCGTTCCAAGGCATCTTTGACCTGTTTCCGAAACAGGTCGGAACGCATCAGGCCATCAGCAAACTCAGCCGCACTCGATTCGACCTTAGAAAGCCCTCGGTCATGTTCCTCGAACTTTTCTCTGAAGCCAGGGTTCAGTGCATCCGCCACGAAATCCTCGTAGTTGGGCCATTGCGAATATTGGAAGTATTCGCGGATAGGCCGGATGTACTCGCACCTCCTTGTGTCGCTTTGCCACGTAATGTTTCCTTTAGCTAGAAAGAAAGCTTCGCGCCGGAGGCTCTCGATAATGGGGTTCATAATGGCATAGACCCAGGCTTGGACGCGCTTCGAGTGTGGCGGGGGCTGCATAACCTCGGGTGTCATCACAGAGCGAGCTTACCACAAACAGGCCGGTGAACACAGCGCCTTTGGGGGGTATTGCCATTGCCGCCTTTGTTGTCGATTAGCCCAGCGGCCTTATGCTGACTTACAGGCAAAGAACGTCCGCTGTTATAAGTTTGACGAAAATGCCAAGTGGGGTGGGCCGCTGTGGGGCGAGATTGACACCGCCATCGGGCATGCCCGATGCCAAAACGCCTCGTTCGTTCAGGAAACCGGGAATCCCTAGGTAATCGAAGGGCTAGCGCGGGTAAGGTCTATACCGGTGAATAGCAGAAGGCAGGTGTGACAATCCTGGAGCGATATTATATTGTCATGTGACAATATAATGTCAGATGCCTCGACGGGAGATTCCGAGCCTTCGCATCTTTGCAGTGAGAGTAGTCCGTTTAAGTCCGAGGCGGAGGGCAGCGCCGCCGGGTCCCCCGATCACTCCCCTCGTCTAACGGCAATAGCGCGCCCTGATGAATCGGATCTTCCTCATACGGACTGTCGACGGGCAGCACCCGGAACTGCTGGGTGCCGGGATCCTGGAGCGCCAAATTCGCGTAATCGTGCTGCTTTACCCTACTTATACTTGTAGAGATGGCTGCCAGGAGGTCTCGGATATCGAGCTTTGATACAAGAAGATTGGTGATTTCCAATACCAACGCTTCCTCGGCACGTTTGCGGTCGGTAAAGTCACGCGTGACGTTGGCAAAGCCACGTAACCGTCCTCCCTCGTCCTCGAGGGCCGTGATAATGACGTTCGCCCAGAACTTGGAGCCATCCTTGCGCACGCGCCAGCCCTCGTCCTCAACGCGGCCCTGGGCGGCAGCTAACTTTAGGCGATCTTGCGGCTTTCCCTGCTTGATATCCTCTAAAGTATAGAAACAGGAGTAGGGCTGGCCGATGATCTCCTCCGCGCTGTAGCCCTTGATGCGCGCGGCTCCCACGTTCCAACTGGTAACGCACCCGTCGGTGTCCAGCCTGAAAATCGCGTGGTCCTTGACCGCATCCACCAGTAAGCGGAAACTTTCCTCGCTTTCGCGAAGCCGCGCCTCGGCCCGCTTTCTTTCCGTAAGGTCGCGGATGGTGGCCACCGCAACCCAGCCCTCATCGGTCTCCATGGAGATCAGCATGACGTCGGATGGGAACTCGCTTCCATCCTTGCGCCTCGCATACAACTCCGACACGGTTCCGAATGGCCGCACGGAATGCTGCGCGGGCTCGGATTCCCGGTGTATAACGTGCTTGGCACGCAGCCGTTCAGGCACCAATACTTCGACCATTTGGCCAAGCAGTTCATCCGGGTCGTACCCGAAGAGCTTCTCCGCCTCCGCGTTGACGCGCACGATCCGCCCTGCCTGATTTGTTATTACGATGGCATCGGGGACAGATTCGAAGATCTTCGTAAGCACCGCCATCTCCAATTGCTGACTTCTGGGCGCTCCAAGCAATCGATAAGTAAGCGCAGGAGATCAGCCAAGCTCACCCTGGCGCACGAAGCCCGCGCGACACTTGCTACACGATGGCCTTCGGCGCCTCCAATTTCTGCTTGGCCTGCCGAATTGCCGAATCGATCATCATAAACTCGCCCACGTTCTCGATCGTCAGCATTCCGACCAATTCCCCGTCATGCTCCACCGGCAGGGAGCGGCTGCCACTCCGCTGTAACACTTGGACAGCCTGTTCCAGCATGTCGTGCGAGTCCACCACCTGGAAGTCGCGGCGCATCGCGTCACGTACCGGCAAACCCGTCCCGCCCCGGGCAATCGCTCGCACCAAGTCTTCGCGTGTCAGGATACCCAGCACGTGGTCACCGAAGACGACGGCAAAGTCCTGCTGCCACCCGGCAAGGATTTCTTCCACAGCTTGTGCCAGCGTTTCATCAGGTTGAAGAGTCCGGAAATTCCTCAACATCACTCGCTCGACCGGGACGCCGCCAAGCGAAGAGCGCATCTGCACCATTCCTGCCTCGCCACTTGCCCCCACCCACACGAAGAGGGCAATAAAGAGAAGGAAGGGATCGAAAAATAAGCCCAGGAAGCCGAAGGCGAGGGCAATGCCCTGGCCCACACGCGCCGCGGATTGCGTGGCCTCCGTGTAACCCAGTCGTTTGGCGAGGAGCGCTCGCAACACGCGCCCGCCATCCATCGGGAAGGCAGGAATCAGGTTGAAGAGCACCAACCACACGTTGACGGCCATGAGGCTCGGCAAGAAATCGCCCCCGGTCCAACTGATCGTGGCGGCCTGGCGCAGCGTGGGGATACGGCCAAACGCCGTGAGCACCGCGAAAAGCCCCAAGGCAATGAGCACGTTTACAGCCGGCCCCGCCAGCGCCACGAGGAGTTCCTGGTTCGGCTCCTCGGGCATGCGCTCAAGACGCGCCACGCCGCCGATAGGGAGTAAAACAATATCGCGTGTGCGAATGCCGTAACGTCGCGCCGTGAGTGCGTGCCCCAGTTCGTGCAGCACGATGCAGCCGAAGATCACCAGCACGAAGAAGACACTGAAAAGGGTCCGCGCCGGGTTATGGCTCTCCACCCAAGTGGCGACAACGATAAATCCCACCAGCAGCAGGAAGGTTGCGTGCATGTAAACGTCGATGCCCATCAGCCTCCCGATTTTCCATGACCAATGCATGGCATCTCCTCCAGCTTTGGAGCGGAAGAGGTCCCACTCTTCCTAATCTCAGGCGTACACATTCATTTAGTAGCCAATGAACTCTTCTGCTCGGATGTCGTCATCGTCAACTCCTGAATTGGTGAGCATGGTTCGCAGATCGCCCACCATCCCCGGCGGGCCCGCAATGTAGTAGATAGCCGTGTGGAGGGCAGGAGGCGCAACAGTTTTCAGGTTCTTGGAAATTAGCTCGTAGCCAATATGGCCCTCCTCTCCCTGCCAGGAACGCCTTGATTTCTCCATTTCCGTCATTGTGGGAATGCACTTGTAGTTTGGATTCTCGCGCTCAAGTGATTTCAGTTCGTCAAGGAACGCTGCATCCTCTGGCCGCCGGTTCGAATAGAAGAGGAATATGCGATGCTTGAGTTTTTCCTCTGCCGCCCAAAAGACAATGCTCCGAAATGGCGTGATGCCAATGCCCCCCGCCAGCAGGACCGCCGGGCGAGCCACATTGTTGTGCATGGTCAAGTTGCCGAAGGGGCCTTCCAGTTTGACCTGGGCGCCGAGGGGCAAGCTGCGAAGCACTCGCTTATAAGCAGTGTCGCGCATGCGTGTCGTTACCATGAGAATATCTTGATGGGGACCGCTTGCAATGGAAAGGCTACGTGTATTGCCTTCCGTATCTGTTTCAAGAGGGTTGATCAGGGTTAAATCGACGAACTGACCTGCCTTGAATGCCCAGTTCGCAGGCTTTTCGAAGCAGAAGGACATGGTTTGCTCGGCCACCGCCTGGCGACTTCTTAGTTTTGCCGTAAAAGCGGCCCAAGTTGCCACGGGAGTCACAGTTTTCTCCTTCCGATTTCGTTGGAATTTCCGCAGCTCATTCTTAACCGCCTGAACTACAGGCTGATTCGGACTATTGGTGGGCATCCTTGTGCAACTTGGCTTCCAAATATTCTTTCAATGCCACAGCGTTGTTGTGTTCCATATCGTGCGAACTAAAAATCAAGGTAACCCGACTATTCCGCGCGACCTTCAAGATGGACTGCCAAGTGCTGATCTGCTTGTCCAACTCTCGAAAGTATCGGCGTCGGAACTCATTCCATTTTTCCGGATCGTGCCCAAACCAGCGACGCAGTGATGCACTGGGCGCAACCTCTTTCACCCAAGCGCCGAGACGTAGCGAGGACCTCTTAATGCCTCGAGGCCACAATCGCTCTACCAAAAAGCGTGTGCCATCTTCAGAAGTTGCAGGCTCATAAACACGCTTCAGTCGGATCATCTGCGACATCCTTTTTGAGCACATCGGATCCTTGCAGGCCTCCAAGCAAGAAAGGACGTGAATTCCCTTCCCCAGACGGCTTGGATCTGATGTGGTTCGGCCTGGGCTTTACATCATCGATTCGGTTTAACTTCCTCCCCCTTCCCTTCCTTTCGAACTTCCACTTTGATTGCGAGCATCGGCTCCATGTCCATCAAGACGCTGAAGCGGGCCTCCTGGCGTCATTTGCCTCCTTGCCGCCTTGGTCAACGAGTTCAGAGCCATCGTGTGCCATTTTGACGCCTTGGCCACGTTCATCCGCACTCCCCACCCTTTGCCGTAATAGACTGCCAGGTCGTATTCGGCTTCAGGATTGTGTTTTTTGGCGGCCCTCTTATAAAGCTCGAAAGCCTTGCGAGCATTTTTCGGCACGCCCTGGCCCGCCGCATACAGGTCGGCAAGACGGACTATAGCTAATACAAATCCTGCCTCGGCCGACTTGCGAAACCAATGTGCGGCCTGCTCGTTGCTCATCTGTATTCCGCGGCCCATGAGGTACAAAATCCCGAGGTTATACTCGGCGGGGGGGAAACCAGACACCGCGGCTCGCAGGTACCACTTTGCGGCCTCGGCTGCATTCGGGGCTGCACCGCCACCTTTTTGGTATAAGTATCCGAGATTGGTCTGAGCAGCGGGTTCGCCGTAATCTGCGGCCATGCGGTACCATTTCATCGCCTCCTTGAGATTCTTGTCGACGCCTCGCCCGAATTGAAAAGCGACGCCAAGCTGGAACTGCGCTTCGGTGTCTCCCGATCGCGCCTTTTTAGTCCAGGTCGCCAGATTTTCACTGTTCACCTCCCGCGACGGTGCGGAGTTCCGCATTTCAGAATAGGCTGGGACCGACACTGACATCCCCAACACAAACACAATTAAACCAATCTTGCCGTTACCCAAGCTCCTCGTCCCTTCTGTCAAGAAATGGGGAGTTACATAATCAGAAACCTTTGTGTTCAGATAAATCTGGCATCATTAAACTCGGTCGTCAAAGCGATGGGCCCCCCTCGGCCTCCACCGCGTGCTGACTTGTGCGCACGCTCGCACTGTCCACGTTCACCCTTCCTTGCTGGTCCATCCATATGCCCGCTAAATTCCCCCAAAACCTGGTATTTGCGAAGGATATTGGGGATGTTTTTCTCGCACAATTCCAAGGAATCGGGAATCGTGAGGACAAGAGGCGCGCCGACCCCTCATAAGCTCTATGCTATTTGCAGTAGGCGGCTAGAAATGACCCCGATCGATTCAAGCTCAAGAGTGCTCGTCGGTTTCCACCAGACGTACCAGCAAGCGTTCGCGCAAGTGCGCGGCGGCATCTTTCATTGACAGGGTGCTTTGAAAATGGACGAGTTTGGGATCGTCCCGGCCCCGGCCGAGTTGAGGCGTTGGGAAAGGGTCATGCTCAGTTGCTCGAAGAGGGCTCGTTGTTCGGTTGGGCTAGCTTCCGCCGAGCGACTTCAACCCCACCAAGTCCAGCGCGTGGACGGGCTCGGGGGTGGCCATAAACCAGCTCCAGACGCTGCCCGTCCGCAAGTTTTCGGCGCTTACTGAGATTTGCAAAATAGAGTGACAATTACCTGCGTAGCGCGGGCATCTTGCCCGCTGTCTCGGGAGCGTCCCGCTCCCGCCCAGCGCGCGGGCAGGATGCCCATGCCACAGCGGGCGAGACGCCCGCGCTACGAAAACAGTTCGTCACTCTATTTTGCAATACTCAGTAGAAGCGTGATGCCGAGGTCGATGCCAATGACGTCAGTGTCCGTCCAGCCGGTGGCTCCGCAATGAGGCGTTGCGGAACGTGGCGCTGCGCAATGGAATGATTCAATTATTGAAACCGATAACCGGCCTTAAGCGCACACCGATAGGCCTTCGATTGGTCCCGATTCAAGGTGGCGGTGCAATCGGCCCAGTCCAGGAGGAGATCCGGACCCAGCGGGAACACGATAGGGGTCCCGTTTATTTCGGCTTCAATGAACAGCCCGTCAGCCCCCGCCGGTAAAGTGAAGCTTAGCGCGTCACCGAGGATCACCGGAAAGGATTCACGACTGTTGTCGCTGACCGTGGAATGATCAACCTCAGCCTCCACCAGGAAAGTGGCAGTGTCGGACCAGTCCAGCGCCGATACCTTGAGGGTGCGGCGATCGTGAGAATAGGTGGGAGACTCGATCTCGGTGACAGGGCAGGGTCCCGCAATACAAGAGACTCTCGCATTCCGAAACTGGTTCTCCTGACCCGCATCGAGAGAAATGGAGCCGCCGGCCGCCTCCCACTTCCTGTCAGGCGAGCAAGGGCTTTGGCTGTTGCAGGGAAGGTTGTTATTGCTCTGCTCCTTGATGATGTCCACGCCGTACTTGAAGGTTTTGTTGCCATGTACCTGGATCAACGTATCGGCAAAGTCCATGGTGTTCTCGGCTTCAATACTGGGTGTGTTGGGCGACCACGCCGGTCCAATCTCGATGCGCCCGAAGGGAAACCCCTGCACTTCGATGCGCGGAATTCCAAAGTTTGTTTCTGAGGCATTGGACGTAATCTGGTTGAAAGCGTAGCGAGTGACGTTGGCGCGCGCCTGGTTGAGAATAGTGGGCGAGAAAATGTGGTTCCACAAAAGCGTGGTGACGGAGTTGAGGGGCTGCAAGTTCACATCGGCCATCGGCTCGCTGCCCGTGGAGGAGTCCGCGGACGTCTGATTTAAGGTAGTCACATACGTGCCGACCGCAAAGGTGTCCTTGGTGGTAGGGTTGAAATCGAAGCGGCCGTTGTACTGGTTGCCTGCGGTGGTGCTGGGTACCGCGACCTCGGCGTACTCAATATCCGGGACGCCATCAAACCCGCCGCCCGTCGAGGTGTTAACGCCGATTACTTATGAGAGAGGATTATGGGCTCAAGGAGATTCTTGCTTCTTAGGTGCCGTCGTGGTCACACCAGCGAACGATTCCAGGAGCTTGTTGGCGATGTCAACGGGGTCGCCGTGCTCCATGTTCGTCAGTATCGCTACCGCAAACCGCTCATCCGGCAGGATCGCCAGCACGTTGCTGAACCCCTGGAGGTTACCAGTATGCCATACGATCTTGCGGCCCTTTGACATCGTGATCTCCCATCCGAGAGCATAAGTTGCGTTCGGCTCCACCCCGCTTCCTGCCGCAATCCCGGACCGAAGCGTAAGCGGTGTCCACATCGTCGCGATGGTATCGGGCTTCAGTACGCCGCCACTCATCAGCGTCGCGGCCAGATGCACCAGGTCTTCGGCAGTTGTATCCAGCCCTGCGCCCGGAATCTTGTAGCTGCTGTCCTCCAGCGCAGCATTCTTAATTTCCCCGTCTTTGTATTGGTACCCACGAGCTCGGTGCGGCAAGATGTCGAACACGTCGTCTACGGTGGTGTGCGTCATGCCTGCTGGCGGCAACACATGCTGCTGCAGGTAAATGAGGTAAGACTGGCCAGATGCTCCCTCGATGACGCATCCCACCACGGTGTACCCGTAGGTGCTGTAAAGGTATTGGGTGCCCGGTTCAAACAGTAGCGGGTCGTTGGCAAACACGGCAAAACCGTCGGACATGAATTTGTAATGCCGGGTGTTGTCGATCTCATCATCCCGGTAGTGCCGGATACCTGAGGTGTGGCTGAGCAACTCCCGGGAAGTGATAGGCCACTGCTTGAGCGGGAACGGTGGGCAGTACTTTTGGACCGGAGCATCAAGGTCGAGCTTCCCAGCGTCTGCTAACGTTAGCGCCGCGACGGCCGTAATTGGCTTTGCCAGCGAGCCGGTGCGGAACAAAGATTCCACTGTGGTTTCGGTACGGCTTTCCAGATCGATTTTTCCGAAGGCTTTCGAGTAGACAATGCGGTCGTCTTTCACGATGGCCATTTGCAGGGCAGGTATGTGCTTGGCTGCCATACTGGTCGCAACCATCCTGTCCACGTTTGCCGCGTCCAGAGGAGCCTGAGCCAGGGCGTAGGGCCGAAGAAACAGAACGGCTAGTGCAAGGCGATTGAGCTTCATTCTCTTGTGCGCAGACTAACCCAGAAGATGAAATTTGTCATCCTTACTGTTGCAATCAGGCGTTTACACTCGTTGAGAACTGGCCCGGTCTGGTCAATGAGTGTAACCGGAATTTCCATTATCCACTTTCCGCCGACCCAAAAGATACTCCTGACCACTGCCCAATACAACGGTGAGTCGAGTTTGCAGTGCAAGGTGCTCTCGCGGGCCACGGAAGGGGCCATTCGTGCCTCTCGCGAGAACCCCAAAGGACGCAACCGCCCCTCTTTCGACCCGTGTTTCCGACACTTTGCCGTCCCCCTGCCTCTCTCCTCGCGGAAATCCGATCCGGTCGTCGGCTCGCCTACCCGGTTGGCAAAGGCAGCGAGGCGATCCGTCGCACCATGCTTCCAAACAGTCGCCGCGTCAGGTGGCTCGACTAGGCGGCTGGCAATGAAGCTCGTATTGACCAAGAGACCGAACTCAATTTTCGTCGAACGTCGTTTTGGCGACTCACAAACCCTGGAAGAGGGATGTCGGTTTCAATGATGTTCGAACAGAACCAGCGTCTCCCATGTTCTCAAGAAAATGCGACTCGGATTTCAGTACTGAGATGACGTCCCGATTGTCTTTGAGCACGATCCCTTCCCCGGCCCTGGATCCGCAGCATAACCCGGCCGCCTGCCGCGACCTTTTCTCGCCACGCTCTTCAAATTGTCCTGATTGGTATTACCGCACGAGAGGTATCCCGTATCTTCCCGCATATCACTGAGGAGTTCTCTGAGTCGTCGACGCGCCTTGTGCAATTGCGACTTTGACGTTCCGGTTGAGCAACCCAATATTTCGGCGATCTCGTGGTGATGATAGTCCTCCACATCGTGAAGTAGGAGAGTCGCTTTGAATCCCGCCGGTAGCTGGTCGATAGCCCGTTTGAGGTCGATGCGTGCAGGCGCATCCTGCAAGGCGGCGTCAACGACCGGCACAGAACTACCTCGCCACTGCGGTCCTTCGCCAAAATCACGAATATCATCCAGCGAGGTCTGGGGATGGTGTTTTCTGCGCAACCACAAGAGGGCGGTGTTTGTCACTACCCGATACAGCCACGTCGAGAGGGCGGCCTCGCCCCGGAATGTGTGAATCTTGCGCAGTATATGAATGAACGCTTCCTGAGAAACGTCTTGTGCATCTTCCCTGTCCCGAACGATACGGGAACACCACGCCAAAACTCTCCGGTGGTAGTTGCAGTAAACGGTCGCGACGTCAATCGCTGCTGCTCGTTCGTAGCCTCCGGGCTCACGGGTACTTGTGCTCCGGGGACTCAGAAGGGGTTGGAAATTAGTGCCTTTTGCCATGCGACCTCCTTTAGCACACTTACAGCTTTCTGAAAGGGGAACACCGCGCAGTACCCGTGCCGGACCCGTAGTTTTCAAATGGCTGCCTGAACCTCGGCTATCACCTGGGAAGCAACTCCATCGATCCTCTTTTGTGGGTGACACATGTGTGCCAAGCGCAAATGCCTCCTATAAGGATGTAAACCGCATGGATGCCTGTCATCAGAAGGGCGCTTTCGGCTTTCGAATCGAGACGTGTGACCGTATCTTTGTCGTACAATACAAGCCGGGTATCTGGAGGCATATAACAAAAATAGCTTCTCAGTTGCTCTGGGGGTATTCGCAATGAACCCGGAATACTGTCGAAATCTGCTCCAGCATCCGTGCTTGGGCGCAAATCGATGATCATGAGGTGCTCGCCGCCTACCGACCATTCCCCAAGCAGCGGCGGGGAAATCGGTATGTACTCCAAATGACCTTTAGGGTCCTCTTGCCGGGCCGACGACGGGCGCGGTTGTTCCGAAACCCACAGCGAGCACCAGACAAGAATCACCCAGACCCCCAGTGCGCAGCAGCTTAGGACGACTGACATGCGTTACCTCTCTTTTCCCACAGTCTGCATGGCGATTCCGTAGTTATCTCTAGCCCTCCAACTTGTGCGCGCAAGGTTGTTGAGTACGTGGATTTTCACGCTGCCTCGCATACCTCTAATCAGCCCCGGGAGCCCTGAGGCAATTTCCCGCCGGATCCCAGCGGGGTGTGTTGACTACGACGCTTAGGCTCCCAGCCTTCATAGGCGGACGCGTTCGCGCTTCCTCTCTCGGCCATTCGTTTTCCCACGCAATGCTCCCAGCACTTCGAATTTACAAAATATATTTGTGCTGTTCTTCTCGCGCAATTCCAAGGAATCGGGAATCGTGAGGACAAGAGCCGAGTCAGCCCCTCATAAGCTCTATGTCATTTGCAGTAGGCAACGCTGGAGGCTTGCGGTGCCCTATCACTCCAGCCTAATGTACGCGCGCAACCTCACCGCCTTCCTGCTCCACTTAGGAAAGAGCGGCCAGATACAGGTCAATCTGGAGGACGAGATCACTCGCGATACTTTGCTCACGCGGGGCGGCGAAGTTGTGAACCCCCGGGTGCGGGAGTTTTTCTCGCTGCCCGCACTCGCGGCGCAAAAAACTTGAGCGCGAATTTTTTGCTGCCGTGGAGAATTTCAAGAGTAAGGGAAGCGCCGAGGCATTGTGGAAAAAGGGCCAATGCCCACAAATAAGCGAAGAAAGACGCCGCCTATATCTGTAACGCTATGAATACAAACAGCTTACATGAGCTACCTCCTCCAGCAGGAACTCCTAGACGTAGCCTAAATTGTAGCCATCTCGCTGTTTGTCCTGGCGCTCAAACTGAGAATTTTCAATTGCCGAGTTGTCGATTGAGTGAACCTCCGCGCGGGCGGCGGGCAGTAGTAATTTTGGATTTAAGATTTTGGATTGGAAACCTATGGAGCGCACCGGACACTGAGAATTGCCCATTTTCGATCTTGGATTTTGGATTGAAGTTCAAATTTCCAATTTGGATTTTAAATCGAGAAGACCGCGAGCATGCGGTGCGGGGAATTGGACGTAGGGGCAGGGCTTGCCCCAATACCGTTCCTTGAAGCGATCCGAGGTTTGAACCCCTCATCCGGCCCGCGACGGCTGATGAGGACGCCCGTCGCGGTCCACCTTCTCCCCTCGGAGAAGGTGAGAAATATCGCGGAGCGCTCACGCGCGCGAACAACCATTTCCCTCTCCACGGGAAGAGGGTGGCTCGCCGCCGGCGCTTTCACCAACCGGGGCGAGTAGGGGGCCCCACGTTCTGCTTGTCGTGGGGGCGAGGGGTCACTTCCCGAGCGGCCCCGCCGCCAACAGCGAATATTCCTTCATCCTCCTCCACACTTCCGCCGATAAACGAAGCGGGGGAGTGTCGGGGGCACGGCGAGGGGGGCCAAGGACGGGAAACGGGACACGGGGCTCGGGCTATCGACTCGTCACTCGCCACCTGTCACTGCACTTCCCGTCCCCTGGATTTGCTCCCGTATCCCGAGTCCCGTACCCCGGTCCTCCCGTCACTCGCCACTTGTCCCTGCACTTCCCGTGCCCTGGATCTGCTCCCGTATCCCGAGTCCCGTACCCCGGTCCTCCCGCCACTCGCCACCTGTCACTGCACTTCCCGTCCCCTGGATTTGCTCCCGTATCCCGTATCCCGAGTCCCGTACGCCGGTTCTCCCGCCACTCGCCACTGCACTTCCCGTCCCCTGCATTTGCTCCCGTATCCCGTATCCCGAGTCCCGTACCCCGGTTCTCCCGCCACTTGTCACTGTCTTCGCATCCCGTCTGGCCGAGAGGCCCGCGGCCGATGAAGCGGTTCTCGCCGAGCAGGGCCGGGAGGGCTGGGCAGCGAACCTCGATGCAGAGGATCGCCGGTGAAGCGAGGCGAAATTGGGTGGGCCGAGCTTGGCCCCTACTCCGCAGCTCGCAAGTCAAAGCGGTGTTGACCAGCCGGTTCGCACGAGCGCGCTACTTGAGTAGGGCAATGAAGCCGGCAATCGCAAAAGGGCGAGAAAATAACCGGTAATCCCTCGTTTGTAGCGCGGGTGTCCCCACCCGCGAACCGGGGCCGTGACCCGGTGCCGGGGAGGCAAGGGACGTCGCCGCGTGAAGCTCAGAACCCTGAAGGATGGCCACGGGAAATCGGAAATATCGTGCCCGCTGTCTCCCGTGATGGCCGGACTGGGCTCAAAAACCCGTCGCGTTGACCCATGAAGTGGCGTAGAATCCTTGGTGGGTGACGGAACATGAGCAGCATCGAGGAAATTGAGCAGGCGGTGGAAAAACTCCCCATCCAGGACTTCGTTAGACTGGCTGCCTGGGTTGACCAGCGCCGCCAGCAGCTTGAAGTTGTTCCTTCGGCGGCCGCCAACGGCTGCATGGCCGCACGTGACCACAGCGCCTTCCTGAACAGCTATGCCCCGCAAGATGAGGGGCTCTACGATGATACCGCAGCCGGGTGAAGTCTGGATAAGGCTATCCCGACTGGACTGCTTGGAACAAAACCTCCTACGCCGTCGGCTCGGCATGGTTGATCAAAGTGATGCCGGGCAATTGAAGCAGGTTTGGGCGAATGAAATCAGGCTGCGTTTCTGATTCGACGTGTGTGGCCGGGCGCAGGCTCGGCGAAGCTTACCAAACCGCGCTCGCCAATTTTGCAAGCCAGGCGCGGCAGCCCTCACCATGTGCAGTGCACCCCAAAACTGAGACAGAGAAAATTGGGAAAACAGGGACACGCGTGCCAGTCCCGCTTAGTCTGCACTGATTTGGACATCAACAGCACGCAGCCTATGCTACCATCCATCTGGAGGCCAAGGTATGAGCGGTGAGTCGGGGCTGAACGTATCAGAGGAACTTAAGGAGCGGATTAAGCATCTTGCCCAAGAGCGGGAGGAGAGTCCTTCAACTCTGATTGCCAGCGCCCTGGATGTGTTGCTGGAGGCCGAGGCGCTGCAAGTTGAAGAGGCCCGGCGACGGCTTGCTTCACGCAGCGGAAAAACCATCCCCCATGCGCGCGTGTCCGCCTGGCTTGATACTTGGGGTCTGGATGAAGATGCACCTCCGCCCAAATGCGAATAGAATGGGATCCGCGCGCTGTCCGACCGGGTACCGCAGACGTTGGCTACTTGGCAGCCCCGGAAGAGGAGTAGCGCAGAGGTGGACGCCGTTCAGTCCTCCTCTGCGGCTTTTTCGAAAATCCCCGCCCTGCCGCGTCTACGCCGAATCCAAGAGCCACTGAGGAGCGCACAATATGCGCACCTCATCGCTACCCTGACCCAACCTCCGCGGTGCCCGCTTGGAGCGGTTTATCCGTCGGCCCCGCACGCGATGGCTCTAAACCGTAGGGCGGCACTCGCCACCACGGCTGCGCGTCAGGCGAGCAAGCTTAGGACAGATTGAGAGCTGTTGAGGCTGTTCGTATCCAAGTCTTGCAGTACTTGGCTCATCGAGTTGGAGGATGATGAGTCGCTGGAACCTGCACTGAGACTTTCGCCGGCCGTTTGCAAGTAACTGGCGCCTGCGGAACTGGTCGAGACCGAGGCCAGTCCCAGCATGGCAGTACCGGCGGCTGACATATCGCCGGCACTCATGTCCTGCACAATCGCTTGAATCAGCTCCGTCATGCCCGCTTGACTGCTCGGGGTCGCGGTGTTGGTCGTACTCGAGATCCCGCTGGAACTCGCACTGGCGGCAGACGCAGCATAGAGAGCCGTAGAGTCCAGAGAAAGCATGTCTTCCTGAGCGGAAGTCTGATCGCCGCTCTGCAGGTCCGTGCCAAGCTGATTGAGCTCGCTCACAAAGGAGTTTGAGCTGCTTGGCGAGGATGCGAGGGCCGACAGCAGGCTGGTGGTGATTCCGCTTGCCGAAGTGGTTGCCGTGGATGACGTTGCGCCGTTCAGCGCGTCTTCGGACAGCGTAACATAATCATTCTGTGCCGCAGACAAGTTGCCGCTCTGGAGATCCTGCGCCACTTGGTTCAGGTCGGTGACGAACTGGTTGGCGGTTGAGGGCGAACTGACGATCTCCGCCAAGAGACTGCTCGTAATTCCGCTGGTGGACACGGCTCCGACTCCTCCCTTGGGCTAGGTACACTAAACTGCCTTAGTTCATTCATCGGCATAAACGATGAAAACTTAAGCTCTGTTTGTCGCGCAGGATCTTACGGAGGACCGGGTACCACAGACGTTGGCTACTTGGTCGCCCAGGAGGAGGAGCAGCGCGGCCGAGCCGCAAGAGAAAGTCAAAAGGCAAAAGTGGCAGTCAGCACCTCTGAAACTCTTTGCTAACGTGGTAACTGCGGGCGTTGTCGATCGGAATTTATAACCCTCGCCCCTTGGGGGAGAGGGTGGGCCGCCGCCGGCGTTTTCACCAGCCGGGGCGGGACAGGTGACTTCCCGAGCGGCCCCGCGGCGAAGAAGCTGTGTTTTCCTTCTCCCCAGGGGAGAGGGCGGCTGAGGGACGAGGCCGGATGAGGGGTTCCTTCGTGCGCCGCGCACGCGCAAAACAAGTTCATGTCGTGCGCAAGAACCGCCGATCAACGAAGTGGGGGAGTGTGGGGGGCACGGCGAGGGGGGCAAGGACGGGAAACGCGACGCGGGACTCAGCCTGCCGACTCGCCACTTTCCACTTGTCACTTATCACTTGTCACCGTCTTAAATACGAGAAGGGCATGCTCAAGCCCAGCACGCCGTTGACCCTTCGTCCTGGACCGGGCACCGCAAAAGTAGGCTACGTGGTAGCCCAGGATGGGGAGTAGCGCAGAGGTGGACGCCGTTCAGTCCTCCTCTGCGGCTTTTTCGAAAATCCCCGCCCTGCCGCGTCTGCGCCGAATCCAAGAGCCGCTGAGGAGCGCACCATACGCGCACCTCAGCGCTACCCCGACCCAACCTGCGCGGTGCCCGGTGATGAAATTCATAGCTCCGTCTTCGCTCAGCGAAGGCCGCCGGAGATGTACATTGTTTCGCCGGTGAGCCATGCCGCGTCTGAGGAAGCGAGGAAAACAGCGGCCGGTGCGATGTCCTGCGGCTGCCCGATCCGGCCGAGCGGGGTTTGGGCTTCAAGCTGTTTGCGGAGATCGCTGGCGGTAGCTCCTGCCGCCCGGGTTCCTTCGGTCTCCACGAAGCCGGGATTGATGGAGTTGACGCGGATGTGGCGCGGGCCCAATTCCTTGGCCAGCGACCGGGTTACCGCATCGACCGCTGCCTTGGTGGCGCTGTAAATCGAGAAATTGGGGAGCGCCAGGGTGCTGACCAGCGAACTGATATTAATGACGCTGCCGCCCTCCCGGCCAAAATGCTTCGCTCCTTCCTGGGTTGTCAGGAGCAGGCCGAACACATTGAGATCGAACAGCTTGTGGAAACGCTCGTCGGTGACCGTTTCGAGAGGGGTGGGTTCGTAAATTCCGGCGTTGTTGACCAGGATGTCGAGCCGGCCGAATGCCTTGTCTGTCTCAGAAAAGAGATGCTCGATGTCCGCCCTTTTGGCCACATCAGCTTGCACCGCAATGGCTTTCCCGCCCTGGCTGACAATCTCGCTGACGACGCGGTCCGCGCCTTCCTTGCTGGATGCATAATTGACCACCACGGCGGCGCCTTCGGCGGCCAGATGTTTGGCGATGGAGGCGCCGATTCCCTTGGACGCCCCCGTGACGACTGCAACCTTGCCTGTGAGTTTCTTCGACATGGTATCTCTCCTTTGCCCAAATTATGTACTCATCGGTATAGATGTCCTGACAGGGGGGAAGGTTTCAAAATATTTGTACCGAAAGGTACGAAAGTAGTATCATAGGGGTATGAAAGCGAAGAAACACTCCGCGCCCATGGGCCGTCCCCGGTCGTTTGACGCCGATGCTGCCCTAGACCGCGCCCTGCGGGTGTTCTGGCGGAAGGGCTACGAGGGCACGTCTCTCTCCGACCTGACCCAAGCCATGGGGATCAACCGGCCCAGCCTCTACGCCGCGTTTGGCGATAAGGATGCCCTGTTCCGCCGGGCGCTGGATCGCTACGCCGAGGGGCCTGCGGCCTTCATGCGCGCGGCGCTCAAGGAGCCCAAGGCGCGCGCGGTGGCGGAACGGATGCTGGAGGGAACAGTTAATCTGACCACGGCTCGGCACAATCCAAGAGGATGTTTGCTGGTTCAAGGGGCGCTTTGCGGTAGCGCGGATGCTGAAGGTGTGAGAAGGGAATTGAGCTCGCGTCGTAATGCCGGTGAGAAGGCGGTTTGCCTCCGGTTGAAGCGTGCACAGGAAGAAGGCGACCTGGCACGAGAAGTCAATGTCGCCGATCTTGCCCGCTACCTGATAACCGTGGTGCATGGAATTGCGGTTCAGGCTGCGAGCGGGGTAGGCCGCAAGCAACTTCGCAGAGTGATTCAAACCGCACTGCAAGTGTGGCCAAGCAGAACGGATGGAGAGGCAAAATTCCTTAAAGGCTCTGCGGCGGAGCTGGGGAGCGCCGCTGCTACGGGAAAGACCGGAGAGGAAGTCAGCTCCACTCTTTCTGCGCCCACTCGAACTGAGTAACGCTATTCATTTGACTTGGCTTCCTCGGATTACTCCTGTGTTGTCGGCCACTCGGAAGTTGGTCCAAACCTTCGCACCGGGTACCGCAGACGCTGGCTACTTGGTAGCCCAGGATGAGGAGTAGCGCAGAGGTGGACGCCGTTCAGTCCTCCTCTGCGGCTTTTTCGAAAATCCCCGCCACACCGCGTCTGCGCCGAATCCAAGAGCCGCTGCGGAGCGCACCATCCGCGCACCTCATCGCTACCCCCGACCCGACCTGGGCGGTACCCGGTTGGTAGCCCAGGATGAGGAGTAGCGCAGAGGTGGACGCCGTTCAGTCCTCCTCTGCGGCTTTTTCGAAAATCCCCGCCACACCGCGTCTACGCTGAATCCAAGAGCCGCTGAGGAGCGCACCATCCGCGCACCTCATCGCTACCCCGACCCGACCTGGGCGGTACCCGGTACCCAATTTTCGGTGCGCCTTTGTGGGGTACCCCACAGACAATAAGTCCCCATGAAACTATTAATATTATTCTTCCTGGGGAGGGACCACGTGCCGTTTGACCATCTGTTCGACCTATTTCAGGATGATGAGAACGGGCCTTTGTGGAGGGCATCCTTCGCCGAGCTCGACGAGGCCAAACGCCACGCTCAAAAACTTGCGGACGACGAGGGTTACGTGTTTTTCGTATTCAACTGCCGGAACTCTTCGGAGGTAGCGAGATTGTCCCCGTCCCCAAGCAAGTTGCGGGCTTAGCCCAGGTGATTTTCTCGCGGCCTCCCAGTCCTATCAATGCATCCTTAGGCGTACCAATCTCCTCTGGTGAGCGGTAAGCGGCTGTCGCCACCGTCCGGTTTGCTAAGAATAACCTGGTACAAATTGAGCCGGCCGGCGCTGAATCCTTGTGCTGCTCCTGACATAAAGAGGCGCCATACTCGATAGGCCACCTCCCCAACCATATGGCGCGCCTGGTCGGCGTTCGCTTCGAGCCGGCGGACCCAATGCCGTAGGGTGAGCGCGTAGTGTTCACGCAGGTTCTCCACATCCCGCACCTGAAATTGACATTCCTCCGCTGCACATAGAGTGACGTTGATGGGAACGAGCTCGCCATCGGGAAAGACGTGTTTTTCAGTGAAGGCGGGACCGTTCCTTTGCAGGGTCGGGGAGATGGCGATTCCGTGGTTCAAAAACACTCCGCCCGGACGGAGCAGATGCCAGGCGCGGCGGAAGTACTCGGGCAACAACGCCTCGCCCACGTGCTCGAACATTCCCACGCTAACCAGCTTGTCGTATTCCTGTGGCGCGTCCAGATCACGATAGTCGCAAGTTTCGATTTTGCATTGGTTGGCCAGCCCGGCTTGACGGATGCGCTCTCGCGCTAATTCCGCCTGGGGGACGCTGAGGGTAATGCCGAAGGCGTGGACGCCGTAATGCTTGGCGGCATACATGAGCAGGCCTCCCCAACCGCAACCAAGGTCCAGCATACGTTCGCCTGGCTGCAATCTCAGCTTCCTGCAAAGGTACTCCAGCTTTTGCGCCTGGGCGGTGTCCAAGTCGTCCTGGGGCGTCTTAAAATACGCGCAGGAGTAAACCATGAACCGGTCCAACCAAAGCGCGTAGAACTCGTTCGAAACGTCGTAATGGTAGGTGACCGCGCGACGGTCGCGCTCCTTGGAATGCAACGCCCCGCTGAGGTCAGCACCTTGCCGGTAGTAATAGGGGCTGCCAGCCGCAGGCAGTTTCGCGAGCAGACTGCCATAGCGCAGTTTGTCGGGGATGGAGTATTTCCGACGCAAGAGATAGTCAGCAAGTTCCACCGCCCCTTCCACGTCGCCCTCGATATCGAAGTCGTCGTGGATGAACGCCTCACCTAATGTCAGCTCACTAGGCGAAGTGAACATGTTTCGCAACGCGGCAGGATGTTTAAGGACAAGAGTGAAACGCGGCCGATCTTTGTCACCCCACTCAGTTCCATCCCAGAACCGTACAGCAAAGTTGTTACCCCGATATTCTGCCGTTAATCGCTCCAGAAAATGGATTCCGGTTTGGACGTCCGCATCTTCCAAAAGTACACTGTGTTCATATTTATTTGCGCTTCTTAACATCTCAGTACTCCCAATATGCATTGCACATCCATAAAATGTATTCGAGACACCCTTCTCGCACAATTCCGAAAAATCAGGAATCGTGAGGACCACAACACGCCAGCGCGTCATAAACTCTATGTCATGTACAGTAGGCAAGCAGGGAGGGAGAAGGTCTCGCCGAACAACCTGAGGCAGGTACTGGGCTCTATGTTGCATCCACGCGCACGCTGCTTTGAAGTGCCACGGCCATCTTGGCCGTGGCCGTTCACGGGCGGGACGCCCGTGGCACCTCAAAATGCGTCACTACCGGGGCTCGGGCAATCCTTGACTTCCGGCGCAGTGAAGTTGACAATTAATTCTTCAAGGGGCTAGCGAATCTCTCAATTGAAACCCCCTGTGGGGAAGAAATTTCTCAGACCCGGTTATGCGCCCGGACGTCTTGAAGAAACCAACCACTTCGCCGAGTCTCACGCGCCGGCCTCCTAGACTTCGAGAAGGCAAAGGGAGATCAAGAACACTTTTCCTCTGACCCCAAGTTGTTCAATGAAGGAGCGAGAAAAATGCCCCCAGAACAGGCAGGACTAGCCCAAGTTCACGTAAGGGGAATTGACAACCTTACCGCCCGCAAGCGAACTGCGGAGGCGATCCGCGCATCGGAGAAACGCTATCGCGAATTCTTCGAGCGCAACCTGAGCGGGACCTTCCGCAGCATGCCGGATGGCCGGTTGCTTGAGTGTAACGACTCACTCGTGCGGATGCTGGGGTATGCTTCCCAGGAGGAGCTTCTAGGCCATAGTGTATGGGAGCTTTATTTTCAGCCCGCAGATCGCGAGGCCGCCTTACGTCGTTTACTGGACCAAAAGGTTGTTATGAACGAGGAATTCCAGCTCCGGCGAAAAGATGGAAGCTCAGTGTGGATTCTGGCAAATCGCATGCTGAACGAGACGGAGCACCCTCCCGTGATCGAAGGCACGGTCATGGACATCAGCAGGCAAAAGGGGGCAGAGGCGGACATTCATTCGCTGTTGAAAATAAGTAAGACATTGAACTCGACGCGTGATATTGACGCTCTGCTGGATGCTGTGATAATGGAAGCCGTCAAGATGACCGGCGCCGAGTGCGGGTGGTCGGGAATGCGGACGCCCGAGGGCGTGGCCTGTCACAAGTATCTTCAAGACTCTCGATTCACTCCATTCGAATATTGCTGGCCACCGGGAAGTGGATGGCCAGGATGGGTATTGGCTCATAAGGTCCCGTACGTCACGAACGACGCATTAGAAGACGGGGTGATTGTGCCAAAAATCCGCGAGCAGTTTGGAATAAGATCGGGAATTAACACACCGATCCTTGATGGCCGCGGGGAAGTAATCGCGTTCCTCGAAGTCAATAATAAAAGAGGCGAATCGGGTTTTACGGAATTCGACGTGGAGAAAATGGTGGCAATTTCTCAAGTCGCCTCGGTGGCCTTACAGAACGCCCTGGCTTATCAGAAGATTCAACGCAATGAGGAGGAACTGCGCCAGCTTTCCGCTCGCTTGCTCCGATTACAGGATGACGAACGCCGGCGATTAGCTCGGGAACTCCACGATGCGACGGGCCAGATCCTGGCCACGTTGGCATTAAAGATTGGCGCAGCGCGGCGATCACTTGGCGCTGATAATCAAAAGGTGCTCGATTCCTTGTCGGAGAGTTCGGCATTAGTCAAACAGTGTTCGGATGATCTGCGCACCCTTTCCTACCTCTTACACCCGCCCTTGATCGATGAGGAGGGCCTGGCTTCCGCTTTAAGGTGGTATGCACAAGGTTTTGCGAAACGGAGTGGAATCCGTATTGAACTGGACCTTTCCTCCGAACTGGGCCGGTTGCCGCAGGACGTGGAAACAACACTCTTCCGAACCGTACAAGAAGCTCTAACGAATGTCCACCTCCATTCTGGGAGCCCCGTGGCATGGATTAGAGTTGCTCACACCCCTTCCGAGATCGCACTGGAAATTAGAGATCAAGGCCGGGGAATCCCCCCCGAGGTTTTGAAGGCATTACCGACCGGTGTTTCAAACCTCGGAGTGGGTATCGCAGGCATGCGGGAAAGGGTCCGCCAACTGGGAGGCCGAGTTGAAATCGACTCCGGGAATTGGGGAACCAAAGTGCGTGCAGTTGTATCTCTTCACGAGGGCTCGTCATGACGAGGACGCGCATCCTGATCGCCGACGATCACCCCCTTTTCCGGAAGGGGGTGCGAGAATTCCTGGAAACGAAGCCCGGGTACGAGGTTGTTGGGGAGGCCGCGACGGGTCGTGAAGCCTTGGTCAAGGCGAAGCAATTAAAGCCTCATGTGGTCATTCTCGACATCAGCATGCCGGACTTGAATGGCTTGGAAGCTACTCGCGAAATCCTGAGGGCTGTCCCGGGTGCGGAGGTGATTATCCTGACGTTGCATGAATCCGAGGATCTGGTGCACAAGGTTCTGGACGCAGGGGCCCGGGGGTACGTTTTGAAGTCAGATGCTGAGCCTACTCTGCTGGAGGCCATCGAGGCCGTTCGCCAGCATAAAGCCTTCTTTGCTTCCAAGGTGGCCGCAATGGTCCTGGAAGCATACCTGAAAGGCGGCAAGCGTCTGGTTGGCGAGAAGGCTTCGCCCCACGAATTAACTGCCCGGGAACGACAGATAGTTCAACTGCTGGCGGAAGGCAAGAGCAACAAGGAAGTAGCTTCTGCACTCGAGATCAGCCTGCATACCGTCGTGACTCACCGGAGTAACATCATGCACAAACTGGAGGTCCATTCCGTCAGCGAACTCGTCCGCTACGCTATTCGCAATAACCTGGTAAGCGCTTAGGCCATTTCCGAAGGTGTTGAACACTTTCGCCGATCCAAGAAGAGATCGATGCCGGGCATTGCGGTGTCGAGATATCTTCTTCACTCGGATTCCTGGACGCTACGACCTCTGTCCAGTTGGAACTCCCTGATCAGGCGGAAAAAGGGGCGCCCCTGCGCCCCCCATCCCGCGCATGAGGATGCACCACTGTTTAGCTTTGCAGGGATTTATTTGCCCGCCGGTTGGAATTTCAAGACCTCATCCCACCCACCAGGGCGAATTTCCGTGATCAACTGAGCCTTCCCGCTCATGACACTGTCGACCTCGGTTTGTGGATTCTTCTTTTCTTGACTTTGCACTTTGGCATTCGAGCTGGCCACGACTTTACCGTTCCGCAAGAATGTCACGGTGGGGGTTTGGGAATTTTGAGGGACTTCCATCTGATAAGTGCCTGCCGGCAGGGTTTCTCCGTTTTGGAACTTCATCATGTTGGCGAAAGTCACGTTCGTTGCGCGCTCGGACGATTTGTGCGAACCCCATGATGCGAATCCCCAGCAGGTCGTAAACAGAATTGCTGCCATCAATCCTATAAGCGGTTTTCTCCCTAACACTTCCATAGAACCTTTCCTCCTTTGTATAGCCCTTCACTATTTTTGACGTGCGAATTCGAGCGGGGGTTGTCTCATACAAGTTTCTACACTGAGATCAAGCAAAATGCCCCCGGCAAGGTCACCGAGGTGGTCCAGCTTTGAACCGGGGCAAGTCACCGTGAACACGATGAAGTTGTGGGCAAAGAAAGAAGTTAGCGGGCAGGGTTCGAAAGGAAGAAGGATTACCTGGGGGCACAGGTTCCTCACCGCGCCGTCGTCGTCACCGCATCTTCCCGGCGGAGGGATGCCTCGCGTTCGTACGCTTCCGCAGCATAGCAGACCGCCCGATCGAAAAAGCGGCCGATCAGACGATAGATCTCTTGCTCCCGATGGAGCTCCAGCGCCGAGTCCGCTGACATGGAAGTACCAATACACTCCCGCAAGTGGTCTTTCGTCAGAACTAGCGCCCAGAGGACTTCGGCTAAAGGTATGCCCTCTTCGAAACGCCGCTTTCCGAGTTCGCTATACCGGACTTGAATCGCGTGATCAGTATTCTTCAAAAGCCAGCGACCCAGGTCGTGGTATACGTCAAACAGCCAGCGGTTCAGCTCGTCGGGGGAAAGCCCATGATACGAGCGCGTGTGCGGGCTGCTTTGCAGTTTCTTCACGGCGCCCCGTGTAAGCTCTTCCGCGTGGATTTCGATAGTCTTGATGAGTCGGTCTGAAAGCATGGATGTCTCCGGTGCCCCATTGATGGCGATAGACCCTGATGGCGAGATATTATATCACGTCATGATACATTTTGATGCGGCGCGCCATAAAAATGTTGCTAAAAAGGAAAATCGGGATCCTGTTAACGCCGGTGGACCAAATCTCCGGGCAGGGTGGGTGGGCGCAACTGGGACGATCCCCAGCTTTCCGGAATCGGTGTCCAGCCGCGCGAGAAAAAATCGGTAGTGGTCAGGCTAATCAGGATAGCGAGCCAGAGGAGCGCCGACAGCAGCACCACGCGCATCAAGCGCGGGCTCCAGCGCAGGTGCATGAAGAAGAGAACCACCAGCGTTGCCTTGCAGCAGGCGATGAGGAGCGCCACAACCGTGTTCCATGTGCCCAAGTCTATGAAGGCCATACCCGTGGTCAGGGCGGTCAGCGCCAAAAGCGTGCCGAAAATGAAAAAGTATATTTTCTTCGGAATGACGTGTCCCTGCATTCAGTAGCGCCCTCCAATTAGATATAGAAGCGGGAAGAGAAAAATCCAGACAATGTCCACAAAATGCCAGTAGAGCCCCATGGTTTCGATTGCGTTGTGGCGTTGCGGTCCGAAGTGACCCTGCCAAGCCAGCACCAGGAGGACGGAGAGAATCCCCTCGCCCACCACCATGTGCAGGGCATGCACGCCGGTCATGATGAAGTAGAAACAAAAAAACATTTCCACGGATTTGGCGTGGGCACCGGCAAAGGTAAAGTTCAAGCCGGGGGCGAAACCCTCCAGATAATCGTGGCGCCACTCGAGCAGGAGCTTGATGAGGATGAAGACCAGCCCCAGCAGCATGGTGGAAATCAAAAAGGTCATGAGCGTCTTGCGCTTGCCCATTTTGGCGGCGCGCACCGCCAGCGCCATGGTCAAGCTGCTGCATATCAACACCGCGGTGTTGATGGCGCCAATGGTGACGTTCAGATGGTGGCTTCCCACCTCGAAACCGGGCAGGTAGAGATTGCGATAGATGGTATAGCTGGCGAATAGGCCGCCGAAGAACATCACCTCGGTGGCGAGGAAAATCCACATGCCGAGGCTGGCGGCCTCCTCCTGCTGCTCGAGATCCTCGAATTGGTGCGCCAGGGCGCTCGCGGTGTGACTGTCAGCCAACTTAAACCTCCTGCTACGAAGGTGGGGGCGAGCGGCGCTCGCCCCGGGGCCGACCCCCGACTAGATCGGGGGCGTTCGGCCCTACTTACCGTACGCGTAGGCTTCTTCCTTCACCACGGGCATGTGCTCAAAGTTCTCGGTGGGAGGCGGCGAAGGTGTTTCCCACTCCAGGCCTTTGGCGCCCCAGGGATTCGGCCCCGCCGCCGGCCCGTAGCGCATCGACCAAATCATATAAACCAGGGGAATGGCATAGCCCAGCGCCAGGATGGAAGCTCCCGCGGATGACATCACGTTCAGCACCTGGAACTCCGGCGGATAGATGGCGATGCGCCGGGGCATGCCGAGATAACCCACCACAAATTGCGGGAAAAACGTCAGGTTGAAGCCCGCAAAGATGATGGCGGCGGAGAGGCGCGCCCATCCTTCGGGATAAAGCCGCCCGGAGATTTTGGGCCACCAGTAATGAATGCCCCCCAGATACCCCATAACTGCGCCGCCCACCATAATGTAATGGAAGTGGGCTATGACGAAGTACGTGTCATGTACATGCTGGTCCACCGCCAGCGTGGCCAGGAACAGACCCGTCAGTCCGCCCATAGTGAACAGGCCGATGAAGCCCAGAGCGTAAAGCATGGGAGCATCGTAAGAGATGGAGCCTTTGTGGAGCGTGGCCGTCCAGTTGAATACCTTAATGGCGGACGGAATCGCCACGGCGAAGCTCAGCGCGGAGAAAATGATGCCGGCATAAATCGATTGGCCACTCACAAACATGTGATGGCCCCACACCAGGAATCCAATGACGGCAATGGCCACGCTGGAGAACGCCACGAAGCTGTACCCAAAAATGCGCTTCTTGGCGTAGCATGCGATCAACTCGCTGACCACTCCCATCGAGGGCAGGACCATGACGTAAACGGCCGGATGCGAGTAGAACCAGAAGAGATGTTGAAAAAGAACGGGATCGCCGCCGACTGCGGGATCGAAGATACCGACATGAAACACGCGCTCCAAGCCCACTAGCGCCAGGGAAATGGCCAGAACCGGCGTGCCCAGGATAAAGATGAGGCTCGTGGCGAATATCGACCATAGGAATAAAGGCAGGCGGAACCACGTCATGCCGGGCGCACGCATTTTCAGGATCGTGACCACGAAATTCATACCCGTGAGGATGGAGGAGAAGCCGGCAATGAATACGCCAAGAACCGCGGTCATGACGTTGGAATTGAGGTAAAGCGTGCTCAGCGGGGTATAGAACGTCCAGCCCGTATCAACCCCCCCGGCCATTACGGCGTACATCATGAAAGCTCCCCCGGTCATGAAGAGGTACCAACTGAGCAGGTTCAGCCTGGGGAAGGCCACGTCGCGCGCGCCGATCATCATGGGCACCAGAAAATTGCCCAGGACGGCGGGGATGGAAGGAATCAAGAAGAAAAAGACCATGATGATCCCGTGAATACTAAAGAGCTTGTTATAAGTGGCAGGCTCCACCAGCGCGCCGTTGGGCGCCAGCAAATTAATCCGCATCAGCACGGCAGCGGTGCCTCCCACCAGGAAGAAAAACGTAATCGCCACCAAGTAAAGAAGCGCGATGCGCTTATGATCCGTTGTCAGCAGCCACGATTTGATGCCGTACTCGACATTCAAGTAGTGCACGCGAGTTTCAAGGTCCATCGCTGCGGTGGCCATTATTTCCCTACCTTCCCTTCTCGCGGACCGTAGCGCCGGCTTCCAGCCGGCGGCGAGATTAGATTCAACGAGGGCCAGCAAGATGCCGGCGCTACGTCGCTACTATTTCGACGCCTTCCCTTCTCGCGGACCTAAAGACTTGATGTAGGCGATCAATTGCAGCAACTGTTCCTCCGTCACCTGTCCCATAAAAGTGGGCATGAGGGGTGGGTATCCCGCCACGATCCGGTCGCTGGGGTGAAGGATGCAGTGCCGCAAGTAGTCATCGTCCGCCACCAGTGTCTGGCCGTTCGTCAGTTTTACCGGTGTGCCATAGAGGCCCGCGAAGGGGGGCCCTTTGCCGGTTCCATGGCAGGTGATGCATCCCAGTTGATCGTAAAGCTCGGCGCCTGCGTCCGCCATGGATTGTCCGCGCATGCTCCCGTTCAACCACTGCTCGAATGCGGTGGGCTCCATCACGATCACCTCACCCTTCATCAGCGCGTGGTTGGTGCCGCAGTACTGGTCGCAGAAAAGATGAAACGTGCCGGTCTTGTTTGCCTGAAACCACTCCGTCGTGTAGGTACCTGGGAGCACATCTTTCTTGATGCGGAAGGCCGGCACAGAAAAATCGTGGATGACGTCTTCGGAAGTCATGGTCAACTTGATCGGCCGGTTCACCGGAACGTGCAACTCATTGATCTCCTCGATTCCTTCCGGGTGCTGAATCTTCCACATCCACTGCTTGCCCACCACAAAGATCTCCGTGGCCGCCTCGGGAGGGCGCGAATTGCGAATAAAGAGACTGGTGCCCCACAGAAACATCACCACCACGAGCGCCAGCGGAATCAACGTCCAAACGACTTCCAACGGTATGTTCCCTTCGATCTGCGGAGGCTGGTCGTGTGGCGAGCGGCGGCGGTATCGCAGCGCGAAGTAGAAAATGGTGAGAAAGATGAGCGCTGTAAAAAAAAGGTCGATCGCGGTGAGGAAGTAGTACAGATGGTCCACCCCCTGCGCGATGGTGGACGCTTGATCCGGTCTGATCGGAAACCCTTGCCACATGCTGTTTTGTCACCCTTGGCATTGGCGATTGGGGATTTTAGATTTTTGATTTTGGATGTTGCTATCCATAGCCCACTTGTTCGGCTCTTCCGTCAAGCCGAAATCCAAAGTCGTCAATCCACAATCCGCAATCGCAAATCAAAAATCTGTCTTCCGCCCGCCGCGCGAAAGGGCAAAAATCAACGTCCCCAAGGAGAGCACGGTGATCGCCGCCGCGATTTTTAGAATCCGGGAAATAACCACACTGTATCTCCCCGTTGCCGGATCGTACTCACAGCAGTAGAGCAGAACCGCGTCGACGGGGCTTCCAATCTTCTCGTTCGAGGCCTCGACCAGCGCCAGGCGGATATCTCGTGGCGGGTAAAGAATTCCGTAAAAGTAACGTGAAATCCTTCCTTGCGGGGTCAGCACGACAAGCCCGGTGGCATGGGCGAATTGCTTGGTTTCCGGAATGTAGTTGTAATGGAATCCCACCGCCTGTGTCAGCGCGCGAATCGAAGGCTCATCGCCTACCAGAAAATGCCAGCCCTGTTTGGCGCCGGGCCGCCCATAAAGCCCTACATAAACGGCCTTCTTGCCCATGGCCATTTCCGGAGTTTCGGTGGGATCAATACTTACCGTTACAACTTCGTATTGCTCCCCGATATTGAACTTCACATCCCGCAGCGCGTTCAATAAGCCATTTTCCGCCATCGGGCAGAGCATCGGGCAAGTGTAATAAACCAGTGAAAGAATTACCGGCTTCTTGCCGAAATAGGAGCCCAAGGTCACGGTCCCGCCCGTTTCATCGCGAAACTTCAAACCCACCGGCACCTGGTTGTTCAAGCGCTGGTCAATCCCCACGCCGCGCAACTGCGGAGGCGTATTCGCGGCGTTGCCCTGTGCCGCCGCCCCCACTGCCAAGGTGAAGAGGAAAAGGCTGAATAAGGCGGCCACACCCGTGCGGCGAACGATATCTATCCGGCCGTGGCATGGCCATCCTGGCCATGCCTGCGCGCGGGCAGGATGCCCGTGCCACAGCGGGCGAGACACCCGCGCTGCCTCCCCGCCAAAGGGCATACCTCCATCCTGAACTTCTGTGCCGCGCCTCTCACCCTGGGTAGCGACTGGCCTGTTCACGGCTTCCCCTCCGCGCCCACGGGAGTGGACGTCGTCTGATGATTTGCTGGTGGAGCCGCAGGCCGGGACGGTTTCGCCTGGCCTCGCGCTGCCGGGGAACTACCACGGACCGGGAAACCTTCTTGCAGAAGCAGATCCATCGCGCGGTCCACCGGAATCCTTACAGTGCCGGCATGGGAGTCCACCCACGCATATTCATGCAAAATCTTTTCCTGGTCGGCGCGGTAGCTCCTTAAGTCGAGCGGCGCCGCAGTTTGCAGGCGCGGCTCGGGTGGCACGGTGCGGATGTCCTCAAAGGGTGATGCCGGCGGCCCCAACGGTTGGTGCCGGACAAAAAAGTGAAACACGGCGGCGCTTCCCAGCACACCCAACACCACCAACCCCACCACCCCCCCGGCAAAGGCAAACAGCCGCCCCACGCTCACATCGGAGCCTTCGTACCCGCGCCGGAAATGTTCCGGTCCTTCCAAAGGTTCAGACATTAGCCCTATTTCCTTTTTGCTCGCCCCTAACCCCTAATCCCTAATCCCTGCCTTTACGCACGCTGCATTATTTCCTTCAGGCGCGGATCGTGGAGCGGCACGAGTGGGCGCCCCTTCAATTGCGCGGTGAACCGCCACAGCCACAATCCGCCGATCCCCAGAATCGCCAGCCAATCCGTCACGTGGAATTCCGGCCCCGCGCGCTCGAACGCCGGCACGGTCAGCCAGAAGATATCCACCACGCTCATCACCACGAGGCCCGCCGCCAACCAGCCCAGCCATTGGGCGCGCCGGGTGACGAAGCGCGAAAGCAGTAACAGGAACGGTACCGCGAAGTGGAAGACAATGAGCGCCAGCGCCACCCAGGCCCAACTGCCCCGTGACCGACTCATATACCAGGGAATTTCGTCCTTGAGGTCTCCGGCCCAGATGATCAGGTATTGCGAGAACGACAGGTACGCCCACAGCATCGTGAAGGTCAACAGCAGGTTGCCATAATCACCCAGCACGCGCGGCGTAACCAAGCCTGTTAGGGGTTGCTGTTTGGAAAGCAGGATGATCGCAACCGTAACCAGGGCCATCGCCGCCAGCGCTTCGGTGACCATAAAAATCATGCCGTAAATAGTGGAGAACCAACTCGGCTCGAGGGACATCACCCAATCCACCGACATGTAGGTCACCGTCAATCCGAAAATCACCAGGCCGGGTCCGCTCAGGTTCTGGAGGCGCCGCGTCAGGCGAGCCTCGCCCGTTTCATCCTGCCGCCGCGACCACTTGTCGAGAAAGTGAGCCATCAGAATCCAGATGGCGAAATAGATGATCGTGCGCGCCACGAAAAATGGCTCGTTGAGGTAAGGATGCTTGTATTGCAGCAACGGATCAGCCGCCACCTTGCGCGGATCAGCCCAGCTATAAAGCACCGGCAGCCGGAAGAGAATCGGCAGAATCAGCACCGCCATAAGCAAAACAGTTTTCGTCCCTGACTCGAGCAGGCGGCGCAGTGGAAATCCCCATGTGCCACCGACCAAATGGTGAAGCATCAGAATGGCGGAGCAACCGAGCGGCAAACCGATCCAGAAAACGAAGGCCAGGAGATACGAGCGGAAGAATTGCGTGGGGTCGCGAAAACCCATCACTGCGCAGAGGACCAGCGCCGCCAAACCTCCCACCAGGGCGGGCTTCTCCAGGCGTTCGACTCCGGTTAGAGATGTTTCAGCCGTGTTCATTTTGCTCCGCTCGTCAATTGCTGCCGCGCTGCTGCCGGCACGTCATCGAAGGTGGCGTGCTGGCTCAGTTGCAGGGCGCGGATGTAGGCCACGATCGCCCAGCGATCCTCCGGAGTGATTCTCCCGGCGTAGCTGTACATAGCGCCGTAACCGTTCGTCATCACCTCAAAGAAATGTCCTGCCGGCGCCTGCCGCAGACGCTCAATGTGGTAAGAAGGCGGCGGCGGAAATCCGCGCTGCACCACCATACCCCGCCCGCTGCCCGTGTAATCGTGGCAGGGTGAGCAATAAATGTTAAAGCGGGCACGCCCGCGCTCCAGCACCTGGCGCGTCACCGGAAAGGGAAACTGGTCAGCCACCACACCGTTCACCCGGCCCGTGTAAAGCAATTCGTCCGTGTGCATGTGCCCGCGCGCCACGGTGTCGGGAACCTCGGGGCGGTCGGAGCGCCCATCTTGAAAAAACGTGCTGGGCTCATCGGCCTTGTACTTGGGCTGGACGTGCATGTCGAGGCGGCAACCCCAAGCGCACAAGGCGGCAAGAGCCGCCAGCACGCTACGCGCGCCCCCTCGAAGGATTCGGCTTTTCCCGCCGCTACGCCTCAATTTCCGATACCTCGCGGGCATTCAGGCTTTTTAGAAAGTCTCGGGTCTTCTGCGCATCGAATTTTGCGTCGCGCGCCTTGATGCATAGAAAGAACCGGTTTCGCGTGGCCAATTCGAACCGCGGAGCGTTGAATACAGGGTGGTACGGCGTCGGCAATCCGTTCAGCGCCAGCATCCCAAAAACCGTGAAGAGCCCGGCACACAAGATCGTCAGCTCAAAAGTGATGGGAATAAATGCTGGCCAACTGTTGAACGGCTTACCGCCGATGTTCAACGGATAACCGATTACATTGGGCCACCATTGAAGAAAAAAACCGCCCGAACAACCGATCAATCCGCCGATCAAGCAGATCAGGGGCACGCGCGTCTTGTGAAAGCCGATGGCCTCCGCCAATCCCTCCACGGGGAAAGGCGTAAAGGCGTCAATCTGCCGGTAGCCCTCCGCGTAGGTGCGGCGCGCGGCGCTCAGCAGGTCGTCCGTCGTCTCGAATTCGGCCATCAGGCCGTAAAGCGGATGTCGTTTCATCGGTCAGTCGTGATTGGTCAGTGGTCAGTCGTCAGTTTTTCAATCACCGCGGACCCTCCCCTTGCATGAGAGGATGTGCCACGGTTATCTAACTCCCCTCCTTAGCTAAGGAGGGGTGCCCGGCGGGCGGGGTGGTTGCTTCTGACTTCTAACTCCTGACTCCTGACTTCTATCTTTCCTAACCCTGCTTCTCTTTCAGGTCATGCGCCAGCCCGCGCATCTCAAAGATCGAAATCATCGGGAGGTAACGAATGAACAGCAGGAACAACGTCAAGAACAATCCCAGCGAACCCGTCAACGCCGCCCAGTCCCAAATCGTCGGGTAATACATGCGCCACGACGAGGGGAGGAAATCGCGGTGCAGGCTGGTGGGCACGATCATGAAGCGTTCCAGCCACATGCCCGTTTGCACCACCAGCGAGATGATGAAAAGGGCGGTCACATTGCGCCGCACCTTCGACCACCAGAGCGTCGTCATGGGCACCGCAATGTTGCATGTGATCAGGATCCAGTAAACGGGGGCATAGGGTCCGGTCATCCGGTTCATAATCATGTAACGGTCGTAGGTGTTGCCGCTGTAAAACGCCATAAAGGTTTCCATCATGTAGCCATACGCCACAATCAGGCCGGTGGCGAGCAGGATCTTCGCCATGTTGTCGAGATGCCGGATGGTGACAAAGTCTTCCAAGCCATAATACTTGCGGAGCGGAATCGCCAGGGTTAGCACCATGGCGAATCCCGAATAAATGGCTCCCGCCACAAAATAGGGCGGAAAGATCGTACTGTGCCAACCCGGAATAATTCCGATGGTAAAGTCAAAACTCACGACGGTGTGGACCGAAACCACCAGCGGAGTGGCCAGACCTGCCAGCAGAAGGTAAGCCATCTCGTAGCGATGCCAGTGCATCGCCGATCCGCGCCAGCCCATGGCCAGGAAGCCGTAAACTACGCGCGCCACGCGGCTCTCAGCGCGGTCTCGCAACGTGCCCAGGTCAGGAATGAGGCCCACAAACCAGAAGACCAGCGAAATAGTGGCGTAGGTGGAAACCGCAAACACGTCCCACACCAGCGGGCTGCGGAATTGCGGCCAGACTCCCATGGTATCCGGGTAGGGCAGCAGCCAGAAGAACAGCCATGGCCTTCCCAGGTGCAGGAGCGGAAACAGTCCCGCGCAGGCCACAGCAAACAGCGTCATCGCCTCGGCAAAGCGGTTGATGGATTGCCGCCACGCCTGGCGCATCAGGAGCAAAAAGGCAGAGATCAGCGTGCCCGCGTGGCCGATCCCGATCCACCATACAAAATTGACAATGGCGAATCCCCAGGCGATGGGGATATTTATTCCCCATAGACCGACGCCGTAAACCAGCAGGGCGCCAATGGTCACGTTAAGGATCATGAAGAAGGTGAAGGCAATGGCGAAACCCAGCCACCAACCCCGCCGGGTCTTTTGCAGAAGGACGATGGAGCTGATCTTGTCGGTGATGGTCGCGTAAGTGTGCCCGGGAGCGAGTACCGGAACTCTCGCATCGACCGGGGGCGTATTTTCGAGCCCGTCACCCACCACTTACTCCTTGATCTCCGGGTTGGGATTTCGCAGCTTGGCCAGATAGGTGGTGCGCGGCCGTGTATTCAAATCCGTCAGGATTCCGTAATTCTGCGCCTGCGCCTTCAACTTCGCCACGCGGCTGTTCGGGTCATTGATGTTGCCGAAAACGATAGCCCGGGTAGGACAGGTTTGCTGGCAGGCCGTCAGGATTTCCCCGTCGCGGATATCGCGGCCTTCTTCCTCCGCCGCGATCTTCACGCGATTGATGCGTTGGATGCAGTAAGAGCATTTTTCCATCACGCCGCGGCTGCGCACGGTGACATCCGGGTTGCGCACGCCGAAAAGGCTGGGAGTGGTCCAGTCGGAAAAGAGGTAGAAGTTGAAGCGCCGGACTTTGTACGGGCAGTTGTTGGAGCAGTAGCGCGTACCGACGCAGCGGTTGTAAATCATTTCGTTCAGCCCCTCGGGGCTATGCACGGTCGCTCCCACCGGGCATACATACTCGCAAGGCGCGTTTTCGCAGTGCATGCAGGGAACCGGTTGGTGATGAAAACCGGGATTGGCCAAGCCGCCCTCAAAATAAGAGTCGACGCGAATCCAGTGCATTTCGCGACCGTTGGCAACCTGTTCTTTTCCCACCACGGCAATATTATTTTCCGACTGGCAGGCCACCACGCAGGCGTTACACCCCATACAACTATTTAAGTCGATCGACATCCCCCAGGCGTTGCCCTCGTAGGAGTAGCCGGGGTAGAGGGTGGGTCCGGATATCTCCTCGCCTTCCGCGCGGATCATATCGGGGTGCTTGCGAAAATCGTCCAGCGTGGCGACGCGGACGAGTTTGCGTTGCAGGGATGCCACACTCTCCTCTTCGCGCTCTTCGCCTTCCTTGCCCATGAGGTGGTGGTGCTGCGTGGTAACAAGCGGGTAAGTCTTGGACGTTTTTTCAACGGTCGCGTCACCCATCCAAACATTTTCTGTGGTCGCAAGCAGGTAGGCGTTAAAGCCCCTGCCCGTGCCCACGTGGCCGGCCCGGCCCCGTCCGTACCCCAGGTGCAAGGTGATGGAATCATCGGCTTGACCGGGCGTAATCCACACGGGCGCTTCGACCCCTTTCCCCTGCACACTCACCTTCACCACGTCGCGATTGCTCACCCCCAACTTGCGGGCGGTTGCGGGGCTGACCAGGGCGGCGTTGTCCCAGGTCAGCTTGCTGAAAGGCTTCGGCAACTCTTGCAACCAGGCATTGTTGCAGAAACTTCCGTCGCCAATGGCGGGATCAGGGCGCAATACGATTTCGATTTCGCCGGCATGGGGTTTGCCCGATGCGGCCGCGGGCGGAGGATTGAGCTTAACCGTCTTGGGCGCCAACGCCGTGTCGGCAATCACGCCGCTGTTCAGAGAAGTCTGCCAGAACTGTTCGAAATCAGCTCCCGGTTTCTGGCGCTGCCAATAGCCGCGGACGATATCATGCCCGGGCGTACCTGCTTGTCCCAGCAGCACCGCCAGGACTTCGTGCGCCGACTTACCGTCATACAGGGGTGAGATGAGCGGCTGGATAATACTGGTCGTTCCGTCGTAGGCGCGCGCATCGCCCCACGCTTCCAGGAAGTGAGCCTCGGGAATGTGCCAATGGCAGAGAACGGCGGTTTCATCCTCGTAAAGGCTCAGGTGAATGCGCGTTCGGACTTTGAGCAGGTTTTCGCCGAAATGCAAATCCGCCGGAGAGTTGTAGACCGGGTTGAGTCCCAGCAGGAGGAGAGTGTCAACCTTGCCCCCCTGCATATCGGCCACCAGCTCCTGAAGCGATGCCAGGGCGTTCACCGGGTTCGCTTCCACAGGGTCGGTGTAGTGCACGGTTTTGCCCACGTTGCCCAACACGTCGTTCATCGCGTGGGCCAGGGCGTGGACGGCGGGCGGCTGTTGCTCGCCGGCAATCACGACACATGCGCCCCGATGCTTTTCCAGATCGCGAACGAGAGCGAGAATCCAGTTGGCCGGCGCGTGGGCAGGGGCGGCATCCCCACTTTTGACTCCCAGCCCTTCCGCCAAGGCGCGGGCAAAGGCTTCCACGTCCCTCGCGCGCAACGGCAAGCGGTGATCCGCCATGGCGCCGGTTGCGGTGGGGGTGCATTCCACCACGTAGAGGCGGCTCATGGTGGACTCCGGGCCGGCGACGCGCCGCTTGTCCGCAAAGTCGCGCGCATAGCGCACAGCCCCTGGGCCGACGGTGAGAAAGTCTGCGTCCAAGGAGACGATCACCTCCGCCTGATCGAGGTGATATACAGGGTTGACGTACTCACCGAAAGCCAGCTTGGCACCCTCGCGGACGGCGTCGCGATTGACCGGCTCATATTGATGCCACTTCGCCTGCGGAAACCGGGCGAGAACTGAGCGGATTTGGTCCGACAACGAGGGCGAGGTCACCACTCCCGTTAGAATTCGCAACCCCGCGCCCTTGACCGCGAGTAGGGCTGAGCGGTATTGGGCCATGGCGGTCAGGAAGTTGCTCCAATCCCCGATACGGCCGTCATAGATCACCACCTGAGCCCGGTCCGGGTCGTAAAGGGAAAGCACGGAGGCTTGCGCGAAGATATTGGCGGCTCCCAGGCTGGCGGGGTGGGTGGGATTTCCTTCCACCTTGGTGGGCCGGCCCATGTTGCTTTCCACCAGCAATCCCGCGGCGTACCCGCCGAGCGGCATGGCAGTGGCATAAAAGAGGGGTTTGCCGGGGACAAAATCCTCCGGCTGTTGCTGCGCATAGGGAACGATCTTTTGCAGGGGCATCCTGGTGCAGGCGGTGAGGCCCGCCAGAGCAGCGGACGCCCCCATCAGCTTCAGCGCGCCGCGGCGGCTGATTTCGAATTGCCGATTGCCGATTGCCGATTGTCGATTGCCCCAGTTGCCAGTTTCCGGGTTCCCATTTCCACTTCCGTTATGGACTCCAGACTCGGCGACCCGTGGGTCGTGGGGGAATTCGCAGGCGAGATAGTCGCGATATTCGGGCGTGCCCGCCAATTCTTCCAGGCTGCGCCACACGCGCTTTTCCGGCGACTGTTCCAGCTTCGCTTGAATCTGTACGAGGTCGAGTGGTTTGCCGAGTTTTGACTTGCGTTGCATAGGTCTTAGGTGTCAGGAGCCAGGAGTTGGACCCAAACCGTCCTCTTCTGATTCTGTCTACTGTCTCCTGACTCCTGTCTCCTGACTTCTTCAGTCCTCTGTCAGCTTCCTACCGATGGCATGTGTAGCAATCGGTTATTTCTTTCGGGCCCTTGATTTTGTATTCCTTCACCAGCCTCCGGCCCAACGCGAGTTGGTCGGGCGGTTCCACGTAATCGGCCTTGAAAACATCTTCCCGGCGGCGCACGTGGCGCTCCGGGTGTTTATGGCAATCGATGCACCAGCGCATATACAGCGTATTGGCACGGTAGGTCAGCGGCATCTCGCCAATCGGTCCGTGGCAGGTGGTGCAGCCGATCCCTTTATTCACGTGAATGCTGTGGTCGAAGTAAACGAAATCCGGCAGGGCGTTGACGCGCGTCCATTCCAGCGACACGTCCTTGGCGTAACTGGCGCGCACGGGCTCCAACATGGAACTGTTCAACCACAATTTGGAGTGGCAACTCATGCAGATGTGCGTGGTGGGAACGCCTGCGTAAGAAGATTTCTCCACCGACGTGTGGCAGTAGCGGCAATCGATGCCGTCGTCGGTAACGTGATGCTTGTGGCTAAAGGGAACCGGCTGCTCGCGCGCCAGATTGACGTCGGTATAGTAAGGAGATTGATTGACGGCAAAAATGAGATACCCCAGCCCTGCCAGGATGAAGACCGCACCATAGATCGTCACCTTGGAAATCGTGTTGGTGCTGCGATGGAAGATTTGCGCCATCGAACGATTTTGCCTGACGCCCCTGAGGGAAGGTTTCCCCGCCGATCGTCGCTAAGCCGGTCCCACTGGTTAAGGGGCGTTACTCCCCAAAAGGGCGGTTTCGGTTGTTTTCAGCCCTGAATGATTTCTCCTAGGTGGCGTATCAAACCCAAGGCAATGCGGAAGTGTGGGGCCCTAAACGATATTTCCACATCCCTCCCCCTTCCCAGTATGTCCAGTCTGCCGCGCGCCGAACCATTCCTTTGCCAACGGCAGGAGGGTGGTCTTGTCGCGCATTCCATGAAGAGTGAAAAAATATCGTGAAGCGGACGGAGGGACAATCACGTGAAATCGGGTAACCTAATCACCGCATGGCTACCCTTTCCTAAACTCTCCTATGTTATTTACAGTACTACGATGGGGGGCAATCCTGGGGCTACGGATGATGTCTTTGCGAAAGAGCAAAAGGAACGGCAGGCAGAAAAGGCAAAGGAGAGCAAGCAGTCGGAAATCATGGACATACGCCCAAAGCATGGACTGCCGGAGGAGGATTCGGTACATAAATGCGTAGGATTGCTGGAGCGCAGCGGTAAGGCCTGCATGAAGCGCGAAAAGGTGACGGAGCTGGGAAAGCAGGTCGCGGAAGGACGGATTATACGGGTTCAGATTGCCCGCCAACAGGTCCTGGCGCCGCTGAGCGCCGCGTACGAGCAGCGTAGTAACCATGGAGATGCCAAAGCTGCCTCCGATGTTCCGCGTCAGGTTGTAGATGCCGGTGCCGCGGCCCATCTGCTCGTTGGAGAGAGTGCCCATGGTGAGGGTGGTAAGAGGAACAAACAGAAAACCGTTGGCGAAACCGTTGATGAGGTTTGGCCAAACGATATTCCAAATCCCGATGTCAAGATTGAGATTACCGAGAAGGAACAGCGACAGAGCGCGGATGCCGACGCCCACAGCGATCAGCAGGCGGCCATCGACCTTGCCGATTAACTGGCCCGCAATCAGAAGCGAAATCAGGGCCCCAATACCGCGTGGTGAAACCGCCAAGCCGCTGTCATAAGCCGTGTAGCCGAGAAGATCTTGGAGAAAGAGCGGAAGCAGAGTGACTGTGCCGTAGATAACGATGCCGATCAGGCCAATCAGGAAGCTGCCCACGGCCAGGTTCCGGTCGCGCAGTACCCGCAGGTCAACGAGAGGGTGTTCCGTACGCAACTCCCGCACGATGAACACCACCATAGCGATCGCCGAGAGGGCGGCGAACCAGCACACCCAATGGGAACCGAACCAGTCCGCTTCCTGCCCCTTGTCGAGAATTACCTGAAGCATGCCCAGCCAGAGCGCCAGGAAGCCGAATCCTATGTAATCTATGGGCAGATTTTGCTCACGGCGGGCATAAGGTGAGTCCTCGACGAAGGCCCGGATCATCAGTAACGCGGCGACGCTGACGGGAATATTAATGTAGAAGACCCACCGCCAAGAATAACTGTCGGTAATCCAGCCTCCCAGCGTGGGGCCAATCAGCGGTGCAAGTATAATGCCCAACCCATATGTTGCCATGGCCTGGCCGTGTTTTTCACGCGGGAAGCTCTCCAGCAAGATGGCCTGCGAGACGGGTTGCAGGCCGCCGCCCGCTGCCCCCTGAATAACCCGTGCGACAACCAGGAGAGGAAGGCTGGTCGCAGCTCCACAAAGTGCGGAGGCTGCCGCGAAGACCGCAACGGAGATCAGTTGATAACGTTTGCGCCCGAAGAAGTTACTGAGCCAGCCCGTGGAAGGTAGAACGATGGCGTTGGAAATCAAATAGCCCGTTAGCACCCAGGTGGATTCATCGACGCTGGACGAGAGACTGCCGGCAATGTGCGGCAACGCCACGGAGGCGACCGAGGTATCCAGCACCTCCATGAAAGTCGCTAGCATTACGGAGGCCGCGATAAGCCAGGGGCTGTAACTGGGGCGCCACTCTCGGGCCATGTTCACAGGCTTTGAAGCGCAACGACGAGTCCTCTCCTAAGCCCTCAATGCTTTGGAGTAGGAAACAGGCATACGTGGTTGCATAAGGCCGTTATTGCGCCTTTGCGAAAGTTCTGACAACTCAGGTCGTAAACGAGAGCATCTTAACTAAGTGGAGATGTGATCACCGGCGATGAAGGGCACGCCGCGCGAGGGCAATGTTTCATAGACTCAGGTCAACTATCCATCGTGTTTTTGCCGAGACAGCACATCCTGAAACGTACACAACCCAACCAAGCTACGTGTTAAGTAACAGCGGAACTGGACAGCCCGGGGCGCGGCCTTCCTGGCTGCATCACTTATCCCACGGAATCCGCCCCCCGTCCGGCTATCCAAGCGATGCCGCAAAGAGTGTCCATCTCGCCGTTCATCCTCACCTGTGGGGGTTGGCGCGTGAGAACCTCAGGAGCAGGCACCAAAATGATTCTCGCCAATAGGATGTGCATCAAAATGCAATCCGTTACCGGGTGGTGAAAGGGTTTGACGGGTTTTTGTGGAAGCAGCAGGATGACAAGCTGAATCGAAACGAGGGGCGTTTCCGAGGAGGGACCGGCCCCGCGCGTATAGACGAAAGCCTAGGGCGGGGAGGAGTGACTCGGCCCTTTGGTTGAGGTCTGAGTCCAAGGATGCTGGCCACATCACCCCGGAAACAGGACGAAAGTTTTCATGAGTCCCACGAGGAAACGATTTTTCCGCGACAGTTTGTTGGGGATAAGCCTCACCTTGATCAGCTTACTCAGCATCGCGGCCATTACCGTTGTATATCTGAACCATAAATCTTACTCAGCGCCCGTGCGTGCCGACGGCAAGGCCCTGGATGGCCCGGGCATTGGCTCGCGACCGGGGGCACCGCACTCATTGCTCCATCTTTACTTCCCTACTCTGGATGCTCGGGCTTCTCCTTTTTTTCAGGCTCCTTTGTGGTCTTCCCTGGCTTAGGCGCTGGCTTGCTGGGTGGCGGCGTGACCGTCTTGCTGGGTGGCGGCGCCGGTTTGCTCGGCGGTGGCGGTGCCGGTTTGCTCGGCGGTGGCGTAACCTCCCTTGAGGGTGGTGGCGTAAACGGCCTGTTTGGCGGCGGCGTAATTGGCTTGCCAGGCGCGGGATTCGCCGCTGGCTTGCCCGCCGGAGCGGGTGGCCGCAGTTTTTGCGCTGGGGGGGCGGGCGGCGCCGGCTTCACGAAACTGGATCTTGCGACTGTTTCGTGGTGCCCGATGGGAACTACCTGCGGCGACGGCGCCATCTTGGTAACGATGGGCCGGTTCGCGAGCGCGGCCGGAGGCCTCACGGATGACTTGGCCGCAGCCGCCGGCACGAGGCTCCTGGGGGGCGTAGCGGCCCCTTTCTCTAGAACCCGGGGGTGCTGAATCTGCTCAGGCGCCACTTTGATGGCTGCTGCTGCCACCGGCTTCCCGCTGGTGAAGGTTTCCTTAGATACCGCCGTCACCGCGCCGGGAACGCTCTGGTTCACGTAAGTGATGTTGGTCACGTTGTTGATCGTCGTGGCGTTATAAACGTTGGTGATCTGGACCCGGTTAATCACCGTCGAGTTGGAAACGTTCACGTTCTGCACATAGGCCGGGCTGGCGTGATAGCTGGGAACCCAGACGTCCCGCGGGCCGAGTGGGAACCACGCCATCCCCCCAATTCCTCCACCCAGTGCAATCGACACGCTGAACCCGCCGCCACCAACGAACGCGACGAGCGCCGGCGCATACATGGGTCTTACATAAGGACTGCCTGGAACCATCGCCACGGAGCCGGGAACCCACACCCAAGCGCCGCCCGCGTATGCCCAGCGTCCATAATGAAATGGGGCGAATCCCCAGGGCTGGTTGTCCACCCATGTCCAGCCCCAAGGTGCAACATAAGCCCAGTGCCCATCGTGGTAGGGGGCCCAGCCGTATGCAACGCCGGAAGGTACCCAGACATGGCCATACTCGGGGTCGGACCGCCAAGTGCCATACGCGTCGAGATCGTCGTAGCCAATCATATCCCTGGAGACATACCTCGCCGACATCGATTGGTCCTCGCGGCGGTCGCGTGACTGGCACCAATTATCGAAGTCATCAGGGGCGGGCGCGTATTCGTTGTCGTACGACAAGGGAGAGGTTCCAGAAAAGATGCCTTGTTGGCCAGGGTCCAGATTGTAGGCGGTTCCCCCACCGGTCACTTCCCCGGACCCTTGCCAGACGGTAATGGCAGTCGAATTCCCGTTGGGGTCGACGCTGATGCGGTACGCGCCGGGGCGAAGCAGCGAGAAGGCCAGGTTGGGCGTGTCAACTTCGTACGCATCGTCGCCACCCAACTGCCTCAGGCGAATGTTCATAGTGCCCTGAGCGAGCTGAATCTGGATCGCCCGGTCGTTTAGGTTCAAGAAGGAGATGCCGGTGTCGTTCGAGAGGCGCATCACGGCGCTGCCGAGATGCAACTCCCCCCGACCATCGTCCCCTGCCCAGAGGTTATCTCCCGTGGTGAGCGGACGATTAGGATTGGCGTCTACCCAATCCTGTGTACCGGCCGGCTGCATCGATACGGACCCCTGAATGAGATTCAGCCGCCCCACCCTTCCGGGGGGATCTTGATCTTGAGCGCCAGCCGGGCGTGGCAACACCAACAACCAGCCGGCGGCGAGCAGCAAAGAAAGGATGAAAGGTGCTGTTATGCCGAGGTTTGACCTTCTCATGGACGGTTCTCCATTCTCAGAGTATAGGCAGGTACGCCGGGCAGAAGCCTTGGCTCCAAGAACCCGGTTTATTCCATTATCCTGGGGGGGGGAACACCCTCAGGAATAGTGACTTCATTGTAGCATACTCCCGTCGGAGTTTGCGTCGGGAACCCGGTTCGTTGTTACGGAGGGGCGCCCCGGGTGGCCGCCCTGGGGCAACCATAGGGGTTGCCCCTACGAGGCGCAGTCACCGCAGCGAATCGCCGGCCCGGGTAGACTCTTCTCGTCCGTGAAACAATGTGCGGATGAGGGCGATTTTGGCATGGGTGGTGGAACGTTGATTCGCGCCAGCTTGCTCCAAGATAGGCGATCTGACGGGGGTGTCCACAACTCTATTTTACGTTTGCATCTCCGTGCAGCTCCAAGCGCATTCGAAAACTAGCTAAGAGTTTCGCTCACAAGATCGTCATCAGCTCGAATTTCCTTCCCAGCTTCGATGGGGCGGATTTCACGCGCCCGCTTGAGGCTCTTTCGCATCTGCACAATTCCGGGCTTCCCCTACTTGGGAAGCAAACGGAAGCCGCGACCCTTGGGTGCGCGTCACGTGGCATTCACCGCATGCACCTCCCTTGACGCTTACAAATAATTTCCATCTTCAATCGCCGTGCTGCTAGATGTGGTGAACATATCGTGCATGGCATGGTGCTTTTCCCGGATAGCTAACCCGGTTTTCTCACCATGGTTTTGGAAGGGCGGGGCTGAAGCCCCGCCCTTCCGTCCAATCTGAGAGAACGCCCCGATGTGGTGAGAAACCCGGGCCAAGTCTTTGCCCATCGGTTTGATGGGAGCAAAAGAATTAGGTCCGGCAATGTGCGCCTATCCTGCCGCCATTTCGGCTTCCTTTAGGTTCGAGTTTCGCTTTCGAATGGAAAGGCTGGCGTAAAGTTATTCGGGTTCGAGAAACCCACGGAGCTTATGCGAGCGCACGGGGTGGCGCAGCTTGCGCAGTGCCTTGGCTTCGATCTGGCGGATACGCTCGCGGGTGACCGCGAACGACTCGCCAACTTCTTCGAGCGTGTGCTCGCAGCCGTCCTCCAGCCCGAACCGCATCTTGATGATCTTTTCCTCACGTGGGGTGAGCATCTTCAGCACTGATGCCATTCGTTCCTTCATGTTGAGGCTTATAACGGTCTCCGATGGTGACGCGACAGTCTTGTCCTCGATAAAATCGCCCACGTGCGCGTCTTCCTTCTCGCCGATAGGTGTTTCGAGCGAGATCGCCTGCTGCGCGACCTTCCCGAGCCTGTCCACCTTATCGACAGGGATATCCATGTGCCGAGCGATCTCTTCCGAGGTGGGCTCGCGGCCGTCCTGGTGGAGAAGTTCCAGACGGGTCCGGATCAAGGCATTGATCGTCTCATTGATGTGCACAGGGAGGCGAATGGTGCGAGACTGGTCCGCGATGGCGCGGGTGATGGCTTGTCGGATCCACCAGGTCGCATAGGTGGAGAACTTGAAGCCGCGGCGCCACTCAAACTTATCCACCGCCTTCATCAGGCCGATGTTACCTTCTTGGATCAGATCGGTGAACGCCAGGCCGCGGTTTGGGTATTTCTTGGCGATGGACACCACCAAGCGCAGGTTCGCCTTAATCAGCTCCTCTTTGGCTTGTTCTGATTCGGCCTCCCCGCGCAGGATCCGCGAAAGCATCCGCTTCAGGTCCCTCAGCCCAATCCCGCCGGACGCCTCGATCTCCTTCAATTCGTAGCGGCGGGAGTGTAGCTCCTTGCGCGCATTGGCCGCAGTGGCGCCGCGGGCAGCGTCAACCCGTCGCTTCAGCCAGCCCACTTCGCGTTCGAGCGAATGCACTCGCTCGACCGTAAGGCGCACCCTATCAATCAGCCGCTTCTTCTCGCGCGGGTTGAAGTCGATTGAGCGTACCAGACGCGATATGTCAATGCGCCTCCGCGCCAGTTGATGGTTTGCCTGCGGATTGGCGCGCTTCTTTGACCTTGGGGGGCGCTCGATAAGCTTGGCCGCCGGCTTGAGCGTCATGGGGTATAGCTTTTCGATTTTGCCGATAATACGGAGGAGTTGTCGGGTCTTCTTCTTGATGATCTCTTCCGTCAGCTCATCCTGATCGAACCGAATGATGTCCCTGATGGAACGAGTGCCCTTGCGCAGATCCTCGTCAATCGCCAGCAGTTCCTTCACTACCATCGGGGAGCGCGAGAGCGTCTTGAGCACCCGCATTTGCCCGCGCTCGATGCGCTTGGCGATGGCCACCTCGCCCTTGCGCGTCAGCAGCGACACAGTGCCCATCTCGCGGAAGTATATCCGCACCGGGTCGCTGGACGCCTCCAGCGTGCCTGGGGTCAGATTGAGTTCGACCTCCTCGGCGGTTCCCTCGGCAGCAGGGGCATGGGCGGTGGAGAAAATCTCAGGCCGATTCCCACTCCATCTTCTGCGCGGGGCCGTCTGCACCAATCTCTTTGGACAAGAGTTTGGCAATTCCGTAATCCCGTCAGGCCCGCTAGGCACACACATCTCCAGCTTAGAAACCACGCTGCATTCGCGCGAGCAACGCACGCACGGCTTCGGCAAACTTCAATTCGGATCGGCAAGTGCGCTTTAGGGTAAATCTTCTCACCCTCATCACGGCGGCTTAAACCGCCGTCTTGCTGCTCCATTTATTTAGATGCGAGAGGATAAGCTAACGCCCATCACTACGAATCGGTATTTGCGACAACGGCGAATCGGTACACTACCCGATGATGTCGGCGGCAAAGAGCCGGGCCTCTGAATCATCGGTGGGCAAGAATTCTATCGGTTATTGATCTTCCAAACGGCTCGAGTCTCGGCGAAGCACAGAACACCTCAGAAATCCCACGTCACGCCGGCGGAGGGCAGAATGGGCAGCATGTTCATGAATTCCAAGGTCGCCTGGCCGGTGGTCGGGTTATATCCGTTAAGGTTATCGTAGCGAGGATTGGCGCGGTCGAACACGTTCAGTGCTTCGCAGTACAGCGTGAGCTTCCGTCGTCTGAATTCCCACGCTTTGTTAAGCCGGACGTCGGATCGAGCATACGCCTTATCGTAAAGGGCGTTGCGGGTGGCCGAGAGATAATAGGCGCCATTCTGGAGGCGGTAGAAACCCGGTAAGGGCATACCACTCCCATAAATTGAGCGGAAACTCAGGTTCACGGTGGGTCGGAGGCGATATCCCAGATAGACGTTCACGCTGTGCCGCTGGTCTTGGTCCGAGGGGAATGCAATGCCCGCCTCATGATCCTGGAGTCGAGAGTTGCCGAAGCTGTAGGACACCCAGCCGGTCAACCGATTAGCGCTACGCCGTTGCAAAAAGATCTGCACGCCCCGCGCGTAACCATCCAGCGCGTTGTCGATAAGGGGATTGGCAGGAGGGGCGAAGATTTGCCCTCCGATCAGGCGCGGCTCGAAGAAGGAACGGAAAAGAAGATCGCGATCCTGCCGATCGTAGACCTCCACGCGCAGCCGGGTGCGCGGGTCCAGGCGCTGTTCGACGACCGCCACAAAGCTATTGGCCCGCTCGGGCAGGAGTCTGGTTCCGCCCAGCGCGGAGAATGCCCAATTGGGATCAGGCCCCTGGGCATATTGTCCAAAGCCCAAGCTAAATCGAGTGGACGCCCAGGGAACGATCCCGAGCGTAGCCTGGGGTAGGACCGTCTCGACCGCATCCACTCCGTATTTGTCCCAACGCGCTCCGGCCGTAAGCGTAACTCGTCCCTGGGCGGCTTTCCAGATTTGCTCCCCGTAACCACCCTCACGCCGAGCCGTGCCACGATAATCATTCTCCTCTAGGTAGGCGTCCGGCCGGTACTGATAGGTGCGAGCTAGCCCGTCATCACGGATGCGGCGCATCGACCAGCCAAAGTTGAAGGAGTCCTGGGCATGCCACATCCAGACAGCATCGGAGTTCCATACCCACTCACCGTACTGGCCCCGGTCGAAATTCAGGTCGGTCTTATTCTCATCGAAAAGCGCTTCCCGCGACCAGGCAACGTGGTTGGTCGCCAGGAAATGCTCGTTGGGCGTATAGTTCCACCCCAGGTTGGCCAGGGTATAATGGTAATTACTCTTCTTGAGGTCATTGCTCCCCAGGCTGCTGAAGTCCCTATCGCGATTGAGGTCGGAATACCCGTCAATAAACGCCAGGCTTACCTTGTTCCGGTTACCGAGATTGTACGTTACCCTGCCCTGATAGTCGAAAAGCCCGAAGGCATACGGCGCGAAAGTGGGTGACGTATGATCAATGATGTATTGCAGGTAACTCTTGCGCACACTCAAGATCCAGTCTCCCGCGTGATCCTTACCCAGCGGCCCTTCGCCCAGAGCGCCGGCGTTGGAGGCGCTGGCGGTAATGCGAAAGGAAGGTTTCACCTGGCTTCCTTCACGCGTCTCAAGATTTAGGGCGGCCGCCGTGCTGTCGGCAAATTGCGAGGGAAAAACCCCCGCCTGAACGTCAATGTTATCGAGCATATCGCCGTCGATGGCGGTGAGGGTCACGGCGCCACCTTCACTATCGAGCATGTGGTAGGGTTGGTGCAGCAGAACCCCATCCAGGTAAAGGCCAATACGGCTGTAGTCAGCGGCGCGAAGAGACAACCGGCTCGTGAAATCGTCGTCGGAAGTGACGCCCGGCATGGCTTGGACAGCCCGCAGGGGATCATCCGCCAGGACGGTGGCGAGGTTTTTTTCGTCGTTGCCGCTCAGGCTTATTTCGGAAGGACTCTCGACACGTGGTGAACCAAAGGGGCCGGCCTTCACCTCCAAGGTGGTCGTTGGCCCCAGGTTGTCAGGAGTGAGGGCCACATCGAACTCTTTGACCTCCCCGGCGGCAACGCTGAAGCGAGTTAGCACCATCCGGTACCCGACGGTGGAGACCCTCAGGGCGTAATCCCCGGGCTTGACGTCCTTAATTTCAAACTGCCCGCGGGGGTCCGTAATGGCGCGGCCGGGGGTGTCCTCAAGGACCATATCCACGCGTGCCAAGGGCTCACCGCTGCGCCCATCGCTGACCAACCCTTTAATCGTCGCGCCGTTGGGCTCCTGGCACAGGGCCGCGCACCCAACAAATAGGAAAGCAAATGAAAGACCCGCCAGGAGTTTCATGGAGCTCCTGATTTAGGATTTCGAAACGGTCACTTGAGTCTTCGAATCACTCCGAGGGAAATGGCTTTGGCGGCCCATGCCACCTTCCCCAACTCCCAATGGCTCCAGATGCCCGGCAGGAAGCACGCGATTTTCAATTTAAATGGGCGGGCCGAAAAAGGCCGCCGAATATCAGCAACTCAAGGGGATTCGTAGCCCCCGCGTGCGTGTTTCAACACCCCGAACCGGTGATACGTTATAATTATCTAATAATATAGTCAATGAATTTAATATTAGATAATCATTAGAAAATACTTAGCAAAGCGTGCCAGCCCAAGCGCTTAGAAGAAGTAGGGTTATCTTGTTTTCTTAGGAAGTTGGGCAGGTGTGGATTGCGGCAGAATCCGTCATGGGCTCCAAGTGCATGGCGGGGGCAAGTTGCTTGGTCAACCGGGCACAGCGATAAACTGTACGATTTGCAATGCGACTGTATCTCCCAAAGCTTGAAAAACTCCCAAAGTAATTCGAATGTCGGCAAGGGTGTGATGATGGGTGATCGGGGAGATGCCATGACTGAGTGAAGTCACACCCGATCGTATCGGGAATAAATGAAATCCAATACGTCTGACATTGGCCACGTGGACTACCCCGACAAAATCGATCACGGACAAGCTAAGGTTTGTGGGAGAAAGTGACATAAAGGGCTTTTGAAACCCAATTCTCGATGCCAGTGCCGTCTATTCATGATTATTGCCGAGAGACCATCCTGAATCCCGGCTTGTCGTGATTTTTCCCGGATCGGCAGGGAGCCACGATGTTGCCCAGTCAGAACTTTCTTCCTGGGGAGCCTCGTGACAAGTGTTCGCCGTCGCACTATGGAAATTCTCTCATCCTTTGCTCCCTGCCTGCCGAAATACTGTGTGATTAATGAAAACGAGGTCTTCATGAGAGAGAGTAGAGACCTGTGCCGGAATGGAGTCACGCCTCTCCCTGTGACAGGGGTGCGTCCGAACGGAGTTTGGCCCTCAGCTAAAGGCGGGAAGATACGAATAGGAACTCTCGCGAATTACGCGGTTGATCATGCGCCCGGCGTTCGTGTACCCACCCAATGGGTCCTTATTGGAATGTTCTTAACGATCTTTCTCGGGTTCGCAGGCGCGTCAGCCGCCCCTGCCCAAGTCGTTGCACCCGCCCAAGACCAAGAAAAGTCGGAAAGGCAGGACCGGCAAGAAAGGCCGGTAGGGCGGGACCGGCAGGAACGGGTCACAGATTGGGCCACGGATAACCTCGATATGGTTTCCGCCTCGCCCGCACAGATCCGCGATGTCCTGTCCAAAAATCCAGGCCTGATGGTTGAGCTAAAACGCCTAATGGCCAAGCAGGCCATAGAAAAGGGACAAATCGTCGCGGAGCGGGACTTGGAGGATGACGCCCTCCTTGATCGCCTGGCGACTGACACCCACTTCCGCGCCTTGGCCACACGCCTGTTACAGCGTTATGGCTACCTGTCACCGCAGCTCAATCCTGACTCGCCCTCGGGAAAAGAGCAGGATCTGTGGCTAAGAGCCCGGGCGGAACGGTTGGCTCGTGCTGAAATTACCGACACGGGCTTGGAACCTGAAATGGGACGTCCTGAGGTAGCATGCGGACCAGGAAAGGAAAATCCAGGCTGCCTGATGGAGATGGCTAGGCCAACAACAGGCTTATTGCCTGAATCGGATGAAGTCCCGTGCGGTCCAAGTCAAGGCGACGTGCACTGCCAATCTCCAGCGAGCCGACCTGCACAGGTTCCCAATTCTACCCGGACTGAGCAGCCGGGGAAGGAAACCCCCTCTCCAGCCATCCAGCGTCCTGACTTGACGAGTTCCATGTTGATGACCGTCAGTGCCGTTTCCACTTCAGATCAGGTCAGGGCCAACTCGCAGACGGGTGCACCTCGGTCCGAAGAAGTTGTCGATGTTACGGGTGGGATGCCTGCGGGTCTTCCCGAAGATCCGCAAAGGCAGTTGCAACGCCCCCCCGTTTCGTCCCGCCAGAGTAAGCCCGGTGTGGTCCCCGAGCCGGTGGAGATGGTAAGTTCACCCAATCCTTACGCTTATCTACCCTCGCTCTACGATCTGTACATGCAGGCCGCGCCACGCACCGGGCATCTTGCGCGCTTTGGTCTCGACGTGTTTCGCAGCGACCTCGGCAGCCCAGGGATTCCCATGGACCTTCCCGCCGGCCCGGAGTATGTCCTCGGTCCTGGTGACGGATTGACCATTGATCTTTGGGGAGGCGTTTCGCAGCGGCTGTTCCGAACCGTCGACCGCGAAGGCCGCCTGTCATTGCCGGAGTCGGGGCCACTTCTGGTGAGCGGCAAGACGCTGGGCGAGGTGCAAGAGGTCGTACAGCGCATTCTGCGCACACAGTACCGGGACGTTTCTGCAGACCTTTCGCTGGGCCGCTTGCGCACCGTGCGCGTTTACGTGGTGGGAGAGGTGGTATCGCCGGGCGCCTACGACATCAGCTCACTCTCGACCCCGCTGAATGCGTTGTTTGCCGCGGGGGGCATCACCACACGCGGGTCGCTTCGTCATCTGCGACACTCTCGTGGCCAACGGCTCGTCGAGGAAGTGGACGCCTACGACCTGCTGTTGCATGGCATCGGCGGTGACCTCAAAAACCTCGAGAACGGCGACACCTTGCTGGTCCCTCCGGTGGGCCCACAGGTGAGCGTGGACGGCATGGTGCGTCGGCCGGCGGTCTACGAACTGCGCGGCGAGACGAATCTCGGGGAGGCGCTCGATCTGGCGGGTGGTATCCTTCCCGCGGCAGCACTGCGTCACATCGAAGTCCAGCGGCTGGAGGCGCACGAAAAGCGCACCATGCTGAGCGTCAACCTGGACGAGAGCGGCGATCCCCAAGCCGTTCGCCGTCAGCTTGCCACGTTTGGAGTGCGGGACGGTGACGAAGTACACATTTTCCCGATTGCTCCCTACAACACCACCGCCGTTTACCTTCAGGGGCACGTCCTGCGGCCGGGGCGATACGCCTACACTCCCGGCATGCGTCTCACCGACCTCGTGGCTTCCTACAAGGATCTTCTTCCCGAGCCCGCCGAGCACTATGCAGAGATTGTCAGCCTGCGCCAGCCGGACTGGCGGCCGGTAGTGGAAAGCTTTGATTTGGCGGCGGCGCTGGCGAACCCCCAGGCCTCGCCGAAGCTTGCGACACTCGATACGGTTCGCATCTTCGGCCGGTACGATCTGGAGTCTGCTCCCATCGTCTGGCTGTCGGGGGAAGTTCGTACCCCGGGACAGTACCGTACCTCGGGCCAGATGCATTTACGTGACGCGATCTATCAGGCCGGAGGGTTGCTGCCTGATGCCGCGCTTGATTCCGCGCAACTGTTCCGCGCTCAGCCGGATGGCTCGCTCCGAATCTTGAATGTGAATCTTGCCGCCGCCCTCGATGCCGACCCGCTGGAGAACATCCTCGTGCAACCGCGCGACCGGATCATTGTGCATCGCAGCCTGTACCGCGTGGACCCGCCGAGTGTGTACATCCGGGGCGAAGTGGCCAATCCCGGCCGCTACCCCCTTGGCGACAAGATGCGAGTCGCGGATCTGCTTCACGCGGCGGGCGGCCCGAAACGCAGCGCCGACCTCACGAATGGGGACCTGACGCGGTACTTCCCGGCGAACGGCGTACAAGCAGGAGGCGAGCACCAGAGGGTGAATCTAATGGCGGCATCCCGTGATGAGAACCTGAACTTTCCCCTCAAAGACGGTGATGTTCTCAGCGTGCCGGAACTGCCGGGATGGAAGGATCTGGGGGCATCGATCACCGTCAAGGGAGAAGTCAAGAATCCCGGCGTTTATGGCATCCGTCCGGGCGAGCACATGAGCTCGGTGTTGAAGCGCGCCGGCGGCCTGCTGCCGACCGCCTACCCCCAGGGCGCCATCTTTATGCGCATTTCGGTGCGGGAACTTCAGGAAAAGAGCCGACAAGAACTCATCCAGCGCGTCGAGCAGGAAGGCGCGGCGGTGAAGACCTCCCTGGCAACTACCGGCTCGGAGCAAGCCCAACTCGCGCAGCAAGCTGCGCTACAGCAACAGCGCGTCCTCGAGGCCTTGCGACGCGCGCCCGCTTCCGGACGGCTGGTGGTCCGGATGCGTCCGGGCCTGAAGGGATTTGAGAATTCATCGCAGGACATCGAAGTGCGCGATGGCGATACCCTCGAGATCCCCAAGCAACCTGGAGTGGTCCTGGTAGTCGGACAGGTATACAACAGCAATGCTCTTACTTACGTGCCGGGTAAAAACGCCGGCTGGTATCTCTCCCAAAGCGGCGGCGCCACGCGGCTGGCAGACAAGAGCGCCATCTTCATCGTGCGCGCGGACGGAGAGATAACGAGCCGCCACCAAGGAGCCTATTGGTCCGCCAATGTGCTCTCCGCGGCGGTTCGTCCGGGCGACTCGATTGTCGTCCCCGAGCGGTCGGTTATCGGCGAAAGCCGCTGGAAAAGTATCGTAGCGCTTGCGCAGATCGCGGAGGCAGGAGCAGTTGCGGCGGCGGTTCTTCCCTGAGTGGGAAGTTGAATAGGAACGTGGCGCAGGTTGGGGCTGGCCCACGGGCATTTCCGGGGTTGGCTCCGGAATCCCCAATCCCCCTGGCGGCCTCCTTGCGGCGGACTTCCGCGCCAGGTGGGGCGGGAGAAAATGAAACAGGAACGGTATCCATGAAGGGACTATACCCAAAAACCTCGGCCGCACTTTCGGAACTCGATGCTCCGATCGCAGGGGGTCCGGAAACCGGCGATATCATGGTGGGCGAGCAGACGGCACAGCCGGATTTCCTCGAGCCCACGACTCCGACTCAGACGGTTGCGAACCTCCGCCTGCTCTGGGAAAATCGCCAGTTCCTGGGGCGCGTGGCCGGCGCTGGCCTGCTGCTTTCTACGCTCATCGCCTTTCTCACCCCTAGCCGTTATCAGTCCGTGACGCGTTTGATGCCGCCCGATAACCAGTCAGGTTCCGGCCTCGCCATGGCCGCGGCGGAGCTTTCCGCCGGTGCGGCGGGGATGGGAGGAATGGCGAGCGCGCTCCTGGGTCTGAAGAGCTCCGCCGACCTCCTGGTTGGCGTCCTCAACAGCCGCACGGTGGAAGACAGGCTCATCCAGAAGTTTGACCTAAAAAAGGTCTACGGCGTTCGCCGGATGGAGGATGCGCGCAAGATTTTGGCGGCCCGGACCGACATTTCGGTCGATCGTAAAAGCCAGATCATCACCATTAAAGTGACCGATAAGAACCCCCAGAGAGCGGCGGAGATGGCCCAGGTCAACGTGGAAGAACTGAACAGCACGTTGGCCGAGGTGAGTACTTCCTCAGCGCGCCGCGAGCGGATTTTCCTCGAAGGGCGTTTACAAGCCGTTAACCTGAATCTGGAAGCTGCCGAGAAAGATTTTAGCCAGTTTGCGAGCAGGAATACGGCGATTGACATCAAGGAACAGGGCAAGGCCATGGTCGACGCGGCTGCGACTCTCCAGACACAATATATTGCCGCGCGATCAGAACTCGAAGGGCTCAGGCAGCTTTATACCGACAGCAACGTCCGTGTTCGCTCTGTGCAAGCACGGGTTGACGAGTTGCAAAATCAGCTCATGAAGGTCGGCGGAAAAGACGATAGTACAGATTTAACAGCGGGAGATTCGCTGTACCCATCAATTAGGAAATTGCCACTGCTGGGCGTTGCTTACGCCGACTTGTACCGCAGGACGAGGGTGGAGGAAGCAGTGTTCGAGACGCTGACGAAGGAATATGAGTTGGCCAAAGTTGAAGAAGCAAAAGAAATTCCGACGGTCAAGGTGCTCGACCCCCCAAACCTTCCCGAGAGGAAGTCCTTTCCTCCCCGCCTCCTGTTCATGCTGCTGGGGGCAGTGCTGGCGCTTTCTTGCGGAGTGAGTTGGGTATTTGGCAGGACGATGTGGGAGCAAACGGATCCGGCCGACCCCGGAGTAGCACTGGTGCAAGAGGTCTTCAATACGGTGAGAAATACCCTGCCTTGGGCTTCGCGAAATGGCTCTGGGCTTCGTTCGTCGAGTAGGAAGGCGGGGGCGAGCCTTGACCCACAGGACGTCGCGAAAGAAGTAGACGAGTAACGCGAAAACATCTTGTATCTATTTGAAGTACAAGCAGTTAAGTAGGAATTGCTCTTGTGAGTGACGGGGCGAAGCTGTGTAGGCAGGTATCTGGGTTTAGGTGTCAGGACGACTGCGGACCCCGGACTTCGGACTTTTTCATGAGGAAGTAATGAATCATTTGGAACCCCAACCGATTGCCAACGGCTCGTCACCGGTCATTTGTCAGGCGTCAATGAAGCTATGGTATGCCGCCTGCACTTGTGCAAACCATGAGAAAAGGGTCACCGGACAACTTTCCGCGCGGTCGGTCGAGCACTTCCTCCCCCTTTATGAATCGGTCCGTCAATGGAAGGACCGGCGAGTGCATCTCCAGTTGCCGCTTTTCCCCGGATATGTGTTCGTGCGCCTCGCCTTGCGCGACCGTCTACAAGTTTTGCAGATCCCCAGCGTGGCAAGGTTGGTCAGTTTCAATGGGGCTCCAACGGCGTTACCTGATGCGGAAATCGAAATCCTGAAGGCGGGACTCGAACGCGGCGTGCAAGCGGTACCGCACCCCTACCTAAAGGCTGGCAGGCGCGTGCGCGTCACGGCCGGCCCGCTGGAGGGATTCGAGGGAATCGTCATTCGAGAAAAGAACGAGTGGCGTTTCGTCATTTCGCTGGATCTGATTCAGCGCTCGATCCGGCTCGATATCGATGCTGACTCAGTCGAGCCGGTATACGCCCGGCAGGCATCGTGCTGAGGTCCAAGGACTCGACGTCGTACTTCTCTCTGTGCTCTCGGCGGGTGCATCTTTTCTTCCATGCCCGAAAAGAGGATGGAAGCTAATGCTGCGGATGTCAGGACAGCCATAGTGAACCCTTCATTCATGGAATCCACCGAGTCACGGTGCGCGACAGGAGTAGGCGCTGTGGCTCTGTGTGAAGTGCCGGAGCCCACCCGGGGCGGCTTTTCGCTTCAGTCCCTCACCCGCCAGTCCGTGGTGAATATGGTGGGAGGGCTCATCTCTCAGGCGCTGAAGTTCTTTGTGGTCATCTATGTCGCCCGGCAGTTTTCTGTTCCCGATTTCGGTTTGTTTTCCTTCGCTGTGGCGGTGAACGCTTACATGTTTATTGTGTCCAATTTTGGCCTGCCCGTGTTTGGCAGCAGGGCGGTCGCTAAGTCCGGCAGCGTGTCGCGAGAACTAATCGTGGAAATTTGTGGCACGAGAATGTGTTTGGCGCTCTTTACGATGGCTTTGGCGATAGGCTTTCTTTTGCTTGCACCCGGCGTAAATCGACGGGAAATCACGCTGGTGGCGGTTTTCGGGCTGAGTAATGTTGCCCAAAGTGGCTTGTTGGATTGGGTGTTTCAAGGTCTCCAGCGTCTGGAAGCTTCTGCAGTTCTGAACGTCATCTGTCAAGGGGGTTGGCTGGTTCTGGCGATGGTTGGCGTCAGGCTGGGGTTTGGACTTCCGGCGGTTCCCGCCGCCCTGGTGATTTCACTAGCGTTCGCCGGTGTGCTTGGCTACCTATGGCTCGAGCCGTTCGCATGGTCAAGGCTAAGCGGGGGCGCCCGATCGGGCTTGGTTCATCGCTCCTGGGAAACTCTCAAACGCGTTGCGCCCCTCGGCTGGGGCTCCATCCTGCTTACCGTGCTGGTGTGGACAGACATCGTCTGGGTGAGGTTCTTGTGCGGTGAAAGCGCGGTGGGCATATACGCTGCCGGGAATCGCGCCGGGCTGGCCCTCTCCATGTTAGGCACCTTTTATGTCCAGGGCGCATTCCCTCTCTTAAGCCGCGTTGCCGAGCACGCAGGGTCCATATTTCATGATTGTTTTGAACGGGTTTGCAGAGATTTGGCGTTGATCTTCGTTCCCGGCGCAATATTTTCGATGGCTTACGCGAAGGAGATCATTGCACTGGTCTTTCCGAAGCCGGAGTACCTGGCGGCGGTCCCGGTGTTTTGTATCTTTCAAGTCGCCATGCTGCTCTTCATCATGAACAACCTCCTGGGAACGGGTGTCTTGATTGCGTATCACCGGGATAAGGTTTTTCAGACGATCTTGGGGGGAACAACCGCTTTCTTCCTAATTTTGTCACCCGTCCTGACCTGGCAATGGGGACTTCGTGGCACGGCGACGGCCGTCCTTACCTCACAAGCGGTATCTCTTTTGTGGTTCTCCTTCGAGACCCGCGGGCTCGCGCACCTGAGTCCTACTCGGGTGCTCCTGGTGCCTTGCCTGGCGGGGCTGACCGCTGTCGCCTTGGGCCGCTTCTTGCATCTGTCGCTGCTTCTCGCCATCCCTGAATTGGCCATCTTCTATCTGGCGCTTCTGTTTTGGCGCGCCCATGTATTGCCTGCAGAGGAGATCAAAAGCCTTGGCTAACGCGAATGTTGGACTATACGCCGCTGCCCTGAAGAGGCATGGGGGTCTGCGAAGCGCCGTGCGCACGTACGGAATCGTGCGCCTTTCCGACCTTGTGCTGCGCGCTGGATGGGAGGCGCTCGGCATGCGGGCTCTTCGCTTGCTGGGGCGCAGGCCGGATCGTCCATACGGCTGGATTGAGGCATTGCTATTGCCGGCCTGCGACTACTGGTTTCGCTACGCCGAGGTCATTGCAGGGCTGCACAAACTGGCGCCCGCCGGGGAGGCCCGCCTTATTGAAGCAGCGAGCGGACGGAGCGGGGGAATGGCCTGGGCACTGGGAAGGCAGGATTCTAGGATTTGTCTTGTGGATAGCTCGGCTGATCTCCTGAGTGATCCGCGCGGTCGTGGAGCCCTCCGGGTGTGTGCAGACGGGTGTAGGCTACCGTTCCGGGACAATGCCTTCGATGCCGCAGTGTCATTAGATACGATCGAGCACCTTCCTCGCGCGGCGAGACCACTGTTCATCGAGGAACTGAAACGCGTCGCGAAACGTGGCGTGGTCATCACTTGTCCGCTGGATTCGGCAGATGATTTTTTCCAGGCGGAAAGACCCGATTTGCGCCTGTCTGCGAGGATTGCGAAACGAAATGGGGTGCAGCCAAGTTGGCTGCAAGAACACCTGCAACAGGGACACCCTACCCGCGAGGAACTGCTGGAGGTATTGCCTGGTGCACAGATCACCGGTTCAAACAATTGCGACGCATGGCTGCGGTTCGCTCTGCTTCAGCAACGGCTTTTGGTGTGGCTCTTTACGGGAATGTACTACCTGCTCTTCCTTCGAAAACAAGACAATAAGCCCCCTTACCGTCAAGCTTTACTGGTGTGGGATAAGCAAAAGGTGGCGCGAAACCCTCCATTGGTAGGAAGTGAGAGAGTCGTGGCCGCTGAATCAAGACATATGGGACTCCGATCTGCCGAATTGCCGGTGACTTCGACCTGATGAGCGCTTTATCGAATAGTCCGACCGCTGTACTCCGGTTCCCGTATACGGCATCGTTGGCCATCGTCTGTTGGGTCAGTATATGTACATTGGCTGCGGTTGCGGCCCTCCTTGGGGGCATGGCCATTGTGATCCTCCTGCTGGCCGCTGGGTTGGGCTTGGTCGTTTGGAGGCGTCCAGAAGAAACCCTTGGCGCGGGTTTGCTGTTCCTCTTTGCGGCGCAAATCTTGTTGCCCTTTTCGGCCCGATTCAATGCTGACTCAAACGATATGTCCCAAATGTACTATTGGGCAGTTGGCCTGCTGATCATCACGATCCCGGCAGTTATCCATATGGGGTTGCGCCGTGTGTTCGATGTTCCGCTTTCGGCTAAGGTATTCCTAGGAGTGGCATTTGCGTCAGCCGTCTACGCTGCGGCGCAGGGGGCGGCGACAAGCTACGTAGTTCGCCAGTTTTACGGCATTCTGATTCTAATTGTCTATCTCGGAATCGCGCTTCATATGGGAAAAGAGGAGTTGCTGTTACGGCGGGCACGAACCTTCGGCGTTCTTTGCGCGCTGTGTTTCGTCGTCTATTACCTCGCCGTGTTTGGGAGATACGGATTTCACAGGGAAACGGGCACAAACGGCGCCCAGGCAAGCACATTAGCCATCCTGCTAGTGATTGCCGGTATGAATGCACGGAAGGTCTCATGGGTTTTGAGCGCGCTTGTGATCCTGTTGGTTCCTGCGCTTTTATTCATGCGGCGCGACTTGGTCGCTTTCCTGGTGGCGCTTCCAATCGCTCTCGCTGTCAAATCGAGAACCTGGAAGCTGAGGCTGGCATATGGTTGTCTTTCAGTCCTCATTGCGCTTCCCGGGATATTTCCGCAGGTCGCACAGAGTGTGGGTGACCAGCTAAAGGAGATGCCCATCATTGGAGACGTGATCCCCGCTACCACACAAGATGCCACCTCGCTGTACGAACGTGTTGTCCAGGCACAGATTGCCCTGGATGAGGTGAGAACTCACCCTTGGCTCGGGGAGGGACTCGGCAGCAGTTTCCAGTGGGATAGCCCCATCCAGGGTTTTGTCGAATCGGGCTACGTCGATAGCGGCTGGGCCTACCTTTTCCAGAAGATGGGACTATTGGGCGCAGGTACGTTTCTTTGGCTCTTGGTCACAGTTTTCACTGGCGCTTCGCGGAAAACTGCCGGCCTTACCGCATGCCTGTCCTCTGCCGCTCTGATTACCATGTTTAGTGAGCCCGTCTTTTTTCATTTCACCACAGCACCGTTCCTTGGAACCTATGCAGGCCTCCTTCTGGCCAACAAGGATCGTAGACCAAAACCTGCGGTCGTACTCCGTCAGAAGGTTTCTTGAGCGTTTCGTTTGTGCAGTGGGGAGAGGATCAGTCCATGCAAAACGAATTATCTCAAACCTATATTGAAGGAGACCAGTAATGGCTTCTCAGGCGACTGCCTTGGTTTTACAACAGCGAGAAATGATTTCGTGCCGAGTGTGCTCTGCTTCGCCCTGCACCCCCTACCTCAACGCCAGGGGATATATCGTCGTGCAGTGCAACAGTTGTGGACTGCTCTATGTAAATCCCCAACCTAGTCTCAAAGAATTGGAGCAGATATACGCGGCCTTCGACGAAGGCGACCAGTGGCGTAACGGGGAGGAGTCATTTAATCGCGGGGTCAGACAGGCGGTCCTACGCTTCAAGAAGGGCGGATCAGCGATGGATGTGGGGAGCGGTTCCGGTAATTTCCTACGCTGTCTCCGCGAAGCCGGATTCGACGTGTTCGGTGTAGAGCCTTCGCAAACGGGAAGTACCTACGCGCGAACAGTGCATGGAATCGAAACCTTCAATGGGACGGTTGAGGGGTTTGTGGCGTCCGGCGCGAATCGAGACTTCGACGTCGTGACCATTCTCAACGTTCTCGAGCATCTGAAGGATCCTGCTTCCATCCTGCTACAGTTTCGTCCATTACTGCGCAGCGGCGGAATCCTGGTCATTGTAGTTCCTGACGCACGTTTGCACGCCCTTTTGGGAGGGACGCGGCGCCGTCTCGGTTTTAAGGATCCCTTCTGGATGGAGACCGAGCGCCATCCGTTGGTGGGATTTGACCCGCCACGTCACTTATGCTCGTTCGAACCAAGAACCATCTCCCAATTGGTCAAGCGTTGCGGATTCGAACCTGTCCATCTCCGAAATGCTCCCGTGATATTTAATGACGCCCGCTGGAAGAACGTGGCCAAGAGAATTCTCCACGGTCTTTCCGAGACCATCTATTGGCTAACGTTCCGGCAACTAATTTTTGGGTACACGACGTTGCTTGTTGCCCGCAAAGCATAGTGGACATTGAGCCCGTCGGAAACCGCTTCGGTCGTAAAACTCGGAGGATGAATTGAGCGATCTTCGTCTACGCGATTCGATCATGACCGTATCCACCGTATGGCGGCACACCTTTCTGGACGCTATTGTTGCTCCCCGGCGTTTCCGGAGAGTGATGCCCCAAATGCGCAAGCTGAGCGACCTGCTGCATCACCCGGGCATCCAGAGCTTGGAGGTGAGCGACCTTCCCGCCCCCCAAACCCCCGTCCAAATGCTCTCGATAGCTCCCGGTTACGGTGGGATGCCTGCGCAAGACCTTTACGCCCTGCTGCGGATTGTCCTGTGGATCAGACCCAGGGTCATCTTCGAGATTGGGACCTTTCAAGGCGCCACGACGGCTCACCTGGCCCTCAACTCTGACGCCCAGATCTATACTCTTGACCTGCCGCGCGACATGGCGACCGATTTGAAGGGCTATACCTCTAGTGATGCTGCCTTGTTACAGGCGCGCGATCAGATCGGCGGGTTCTACCGGCAATCCAACCACGATGGTCGCATTCACCAACTTTTCGGAGATTCCCGATCCTTCGATTACCGGGCTTATTACGGCTCCGCCGACCTTGTATTAGTGGACGCTTGCCACTTGTATGACTACGTAATCAGTGATTCGAATCAAGCCTTTCGGCTCTTAGGCCCCAGAGGAGTGATCGTGTGGCATGACCTTGGCAATTCTCGAGATGTTTTGCGCGCGCTACAGAAAATCTCCCGTGAATCAAGGGTCTACCACGTGGAGGGAAGTGCCATCGCGTTTCACCCGCGTGGGGTTTCCTTGACGGGCGAAGCTCCTTCCGAAAGTAAGGAAAACGTCGAGAGTATGGTCGCACAATGATTCTGCTGGAGATTCTGTTTTGGGTTTCGGCGCTGCTGGTGCTTCACGTTTACGTGGGCTATCCGGTGGGTATCTATGTCAGGTCGAAGCTGCACCGGGCGGGCGCGCGGCCGAAGGAATCGGCGAGCGGCGAGCTTCCCTACGTGACCGTCCTCATCCCCGCCTACAACGAGCAGCGCTGGATCGCGCGCAAAATCGAGAACACGCTGGCGATCGAGTACCCCTCCGACCGGCTCCAGGTTCTCGTAGCATCCGATGGTTGCACGGATAACACCGTGGACATTGCGAGGCAGTATGTAGAACATGGCGTCGAAGTTAACCATCGTGCGGAACGCAGCGGCAAAACCGCTACGCTAAACCGCGTGGTCCCTACGGCGCGCGGCGAGATTATTTTGATGACGGATTGTAACGCCCTGCTCCCAGCGAACACCCTGCAACTGCTGACACCCCATTTTCAGGATCCCAACGTCGGCTGCGTTACGGGAGAAAGGGTTTGCTTGCATACGGGAAGCTCCGCTTCGGAAGGGGAAGGCCTCTACTGGCGCTACGAGGCGTGGATCAAGAATTCCGAGAGCCATCTGGGGTCCTGTTTAGGGTCGAATGGTCAGGTCATGGCCGTCCGCAAAGCCCTGTTTCCGCAAATCCCCGTCATTGGCGACGACTTCTATGTGCCCATGAAAATCCTCATCTCTACGGGGGCGCAGGTGCGGTTCGAGCCGCGTGCGAAAGCCGCGATCCCGGCGGCGGCCAATCTAAGACTCGAACTGGAACGTAAGGTCCGATCTCACGTCTCGCTCCTGCGAGATCTGCCTTATTTAAAAGGGGGCCTGAATCCCTTGCGCAGCCGGATCTGGTGGGGCTTTTTGTCGCACCACGTTTTGCGACTATTTGTCCCATTTGCACTGCTAACGGCCTTGGCTTCCGCAACCATTTTGTGGAGATGTATGGGCATATACGGGCTATCCACAATAGGTCAAGGTTTCTTCTATGGCGCCGCGATCCTGGGTTACGCATTCGCGCGTCGGGGCTTACGCTGGCGGATTGTCTACCTCCCCTTCTATTTTGTGTATGCCAACTTGGGTGCGTTCCTGGCCTGGATCCGCTGGGCCCGAGGGAATCACCAATATGCTTGGCAGAGAACAGAGCGGATCTTGCCCGCGGCCGAGCCCGCGACACTGTTCACCGAGTGGGGCAAATGAAGGCCAATACTGTTGCCGGGAACAAAATCGAGGATAGGCTGCCGTCAATGTCTTGGGCGGAGGAAAACCGGACGCACCCCGCAGAATTTCTCGACTTGCTCAGCCGTGGCAGCGTCCAGCGCATCCTCTTCCTGGCCTGTGATACGGCCGCCATAGCACTTTCGAATGGGGCTTCACTGATCGGGATGCAAAAGCTGTTCGATATCCCGTGGAGCAATTTGAGCCCTCCCGGCTACCTTCTGTTCTATCTGCCGTTCCTACTGGTCATACTTTCTCTCGCCGATGGGCATCAGAGTCCCCACCTGCGAAGGCCGGAAAAGGAACTCGCCATTACTTTCCGAGCCGTCTCGCTTTCCTTTGTGGCCCTGGTTTGCGCCAACTTTATCTTCTTCAAGAAACTAGGGTTCTCCCGGCACCTCTTCATCTCTTGGTATCTTCTGGCCCTCGTGCTGATTCCGTCCTTCCGCTTGGGACTTCGAGCCATTTATGGGGCGCTCTGGCGGCGTGGAATAGCCCAACAAGGTACCCTTTGGGTGGGCTGCACAGAAAAGCTTGCCGAATTTAAGAACCACCTTTCCATCCAACGGTACCGGGGCTACCGGATCGTCCATATCATGCCCGAATCCGAACTTGATGGCGGAAACCCGATCAGACTCACGGGCCGGAACGGATATGACGCATTGGCAAAATGGGATGAAACGCTCTCAAAGCTACGTGTGCAACTGGTCGTGGTATGCCCCTCCGGTACGGCCTCGGGATCACATGCATTGGTTAGGGAAATTCTAGGCCGCGGAAGAGCCCGGGGGATTGAGGTAGAGGTATTCTCGGACTTGTTTGGCACCTCCGAATTCAATTTCGAAATAGATGAGTTCTCGGGCTTGATCCGCTTTTACACCACAACTCAGTATTCGCGGCAGGTGCAGCGATGGCTGAAAAGCCTGCTCGACCGAACTCTGGGTGTGATGGGAAGCATTGCGGGCGTGTTGCTGACACTCCCGGTGGGCCTGCTGATCAAAATGGAAGACAGGGGGCCGGTCTTTTACCGGCGGGAATTCGTGGGCAATGACGGCCAAGTCCATTATTACCTCAAGTTCCGGACCATGAAGACCGGCGCCGACGAGATCCTAAAAAATGATGCGCAGCTCAAAGCCCGGTTTGATGAGAAGTACAAGCTCGTGGACGACCCGCGCGTCCTGCGGGTGGGACGGTTTCTGCGCAAGTACAGTATCGACGAATTTCCGCAGTTTTTCAGCCTACTGAAAGGTCACCTGACGTTTGTGGGACCGCGCGTGATTTCTCAGGAGGAGACGGTGCGCTACGGGCCGCTGCTACCAAAGCTCCTCTCCGTAAAGCCAGGCATCACCGGATTCTGGCAGGTAATGGGACGGCAGAGCACGACCTATCAGGAGAGAATTGCCATGGACATGTTCTACATCGACCACTTTTCCATCTGGCTGGACCTGCTTATCATCGCCAAAACGTTTTGGAAAGTGGGTCGCGCCGAGGGAGCTTACTAATCGAAGGACTTAACAGTCTGGGATGCGGACCGCAGGATCCCTTATGCAAGCCTCATGAATAAGATATGAATCAATTCATTTTAGTACATAAGGAGAAATAAAAGCGATTATGAGTAAACGTATCGTGGTAACAGGCGTGGCAGGGTTCGTCGGAAGCAACTTGGCGAAGCATCTGATTGACCGGGGTTATTCGGTCGTCGGAATCGACAATCTGAGCGCAGGCACGCTCGAAAACGTCGATCGGCGGGTGGAGTTTCATGAGATCGACATTCGTGACCCAGGTATCTCCCCCCTGCTGCGTGGGGTGGATGCTGTCTTTCACCTGGCGGCCAGAAGTTCCTTGACGGATTGTCTGGACCATCCGATCGAGGCCGCCAGCGTCAACACCCTCGGAACGCTCAATCTGCTCGAGGCTGCACGACAAGGCAAGGTGAGTAAATTTACCTACGCCGACACCGGGGCCGAATACGAAGGCATCACCGAGTTCCCCACCAAGGAGGACAAGATTCGCCCGATCGGGGTTTACGCCGTGAGCAAGCACGGGGGCGCGGCGTTTTGCGAGAGCTACCGTCAGCTTTACGGCATGAACGTCACGATTGTCCGCTATTTCAATGTCTACGGCCCGGCCCAGGACTGGCGACGCGTTGTTCCGCCGGTGATGAGCGCGTTCATCATTCGCATGCTGCGCGGGGAGCAGCCGATCATTTACGGAACCGGGGAAAAACGCCGGGATTTCATCTACGTGGATGATGTGAACGATTTTCATTTAACTCTGCTCGAAGACCCGCGATCCAACGGTCGCATCTTTAACGTCGGTACGGGCGTGAATTTCTCCATCAACGAGATTTACCGACTGGTGGAGGATCTGCTGCGAACCGGCCTCAAGCCGATCTACAGGCCGGACTTACCCGGCGAAGCCCAGGTGACCCTGGCGGATATTACCGCCGGGCGGGGGCTTGGCTGGCGACCCAAAGTGGATATCCACGAAGGGTTGCAGCGATCCGTTCAATACATCCAAGAACGCGTCCTGCAGGTGGTCGAAAGCAGCGGGGGGCAAAGGACTTAGCTCAGCGCCATCACGCGGCATAAGAAGGGCCCATGCCCCAACCTGCCGCCGCCTGAAATGGGCAAGTCATGCAACTGCCCGCAAGGAGCAATTCATCGCCTTGAATTCTCAAACCCAAAGGCCACAGAGCCATCCCTATGAAACTACTCAATAAGGTTTGTGTTGTCACAGGTGCATCCGGAGCGATCGGAGTCGCGATTGCGCGCCGCCTCCACGCCGAGGGCGCCCACCTCGCGATAACTTATCGGGCAGCAAAACCGCAGAAGCTGTGCGAGGAACTCTCGCAGGGGCTCCGGCGCACAGCATGCTACGTGCTGGATGTCACCGACTACGTGCAGGTAGAAACGGTAATCCAGCAGATCAGGACAGATTTCAAGGGCATCGATGTGCTGGTTAATTGCACCGGCATCCAAGGACCCATTGGCCCTCTTGAGACACTCGATGTGCGGGAATGGGCGCGGACCGTCGAAACGAATCTCCTCGGCTCGGTTTACCTGGCACGGGCGGTGGTGCCCAGCATGAAAGAACGCGGCGGGGGAAAGATCATTCTATTTTCAGGAGGTGGGGCTGCCTACGGCCGGCCGTATTTTACTGCGTACAGCAGTTCCAAAGCCGCCGTTGTCCGTTTCGCCGAAAGCCTGGCGCTGGAACTCGAGGCCACGAATATCCAGGTGAATAGCGTCGCTCCAGGCCCCGTCCACAGCCGCATGTGGGACGAAATGCGCACGGCAGGCCAAGCCGGGGGTCAAAAGCTCCAAGAAGAACTCAAACGCATGGAAGAAACCGGAGGAGTCTCGCCCGACCGCGCGGCAAACCTTGTGGCCTATCTGGCATCGGACAGGTCCAATCGTCTGACCGGCCGCTTGCTCAGTGCCGTGTGGGACGACTGGGACCACTTTGAAAAAAGTATGGAGAAAATCGCGGCGACGGAAGCGTTTACGCTGCGTCGAGTGCAACTGCAATGACAATACTTTCAACAGCTATCATCGGGGCCGGTGGGATTGGCCACATTCGGGCCCGGTCAATTTCGAGTTCCGGTCTGGGCCACGTCGCGGCCATCGCCGACGTGGATCCGGCCCGCGCCAGGGATCTTGCGGAGGAGTTTTCAGTTCCGTTCTCGGCAAATTGGCACGAAGTGGTTAACCGCCCTGACATCGACGCCGTCGTGGTTTCGACCCCCACGAAATTCCACGCGGAAATCGCAGTGGAGGCTCTCCAAGCCGGCAAGCATGTTCTCTGCGAGAAACCTCTTGGCCGCACCACGGAGGAGGCCCGCAGAATAGTAGAGGCTGCCCGGCGCGCGAACCGCGTGCTCAAGACAGGGTTCAACTATCGCTTTATGGCCCACACGCGAAAAGCTCGCGAGCTTATCAAAATCCAAGCCATCGGGCCCACCTACTTTTTCCGTTGCCGGTATGGCCACGGTGGGCGGCCCGGCTACGAGCAGCATTGGTGCACAGACGCCGACTTATCCGGGGGTGGCGTGCTGCAGGAACAAGGCATTCACATTGTGGATCTGGTTCGAGTGTTTTTGGGCGAGCCCTCCCGGGTGCTGGCGGAAACAAGGCGTTACTTCTGGGCTTTCCCCGAGACCGAAGACAACTGTTTCTGCCTATTTGCAACGGTCGCCGGACAATTGGCCCAGTTGCACGTCAGTTGGACCCAGTGGATCAATGTGCTCGACATCGAAATCCTCGGGCGTGACGGTTACCTTAGGTTGGAAGGACGTGACGGCCACTATGGCCCGCAACGGCTCACGTGGGGCAAGCGCCAACCGAACCACGGCCGCCCGGTTGAGGAAATCTTCACTTTTGACGGCAAGGATGAATCCTGGGACTATGAATGGCAGGAGTTCATCGAACTCATCTGTGGCGGACGGTGCAACGTAGCGGTTGCCGAGGAAGGCCTCCGAACCCAACAACTGGTTGAAGCTGCGTACCAAAGCGCCCAACAGAAATCCTGGATTGACATTCCCATATCATAAATGGAGCGATCATGATCATAACCCGGACTCCTCTCCGCGTCACACTCGGGGGAGGTGGAACAGACCTTCCCTCTTTCTACCGCGAGTACGGCGGATTCATACTGGCCGTAGGTATCGACAAGTATATGTATCTAAATGTGAATACTCCGATTGTGGATGACAAAATTCGAGTGAAATACGCCCAAGTCGAACTAGTCGATCACGTCGACCAGGTCGAACACACCCTGGCGCGCGAGGCCTTGCGGCATTGCGGGGTTACCAATGGAATCGAGATTGTCTCGATTGCCGATATTCCCGCTGGTACCGGCCTCGGCTCCTCCAGCTCCTACCTGGTGGGTTTGCTCAACGCCATGCATGCGCTCACGCAAAACCCGGTGGCTCCCCAGCAACTTGCCGAAGAGGCTTGTCATATTGAGCTGAATATCCTGAAGAAGCCCATCGGCAAGCAGGACCAGTACATGGCCGCCTTTGGCGGGCTGACCATACTCGACATCTCCCCGGACGGCAAAGTCCAAGTGGTGCGGCTCGGACTCGAGGTCGAAGTGCTCGAGGCCCTCGAACGCAACCTCCTGATGTTCTATACGCATGACATGCGCGACGCCACTGCCATCTTGCGCAAACAGGATTCGGCGACCCAACGGAACGATAAGGTGGTGGTCTCCACCCTGCGGGAGATCAAGGACATCGGGATCGAGACGTGCAGCGCGATTGTCGACGGCAACTTGCGCCGCTTCGGAGAATTGATGGATATCCACTGGCGGGCTAAGAAGAGGTTGGCCGAGGGCATCACCAATCCGCAGATCGACGCTTGGTACGAGTTGGCCAAACGCCACGGCGCCCTTGGCGGCAAGATCACCGGAGCGGGCGGCGGCGGCTTTTTGACGCTATTCTGCGAAGGAAACGCGGCGCGGTTGCGGGAGGTGATGGGCGCGGCGGGGTTGCGCCAATTGAACTTCCGGTTCGATTTCGAGGGCAGCAAAGTGATCTTCGACGTTGTCTCCCGCGACGGTCGGCTGGCCCATATCCAACGGCAAAACCACCGGGAGCAAGAAAGAGCCATAGTCGCGGGGCTTTTAACCTCAGAGTTTTCACCAAGTTGGACTGCTCACTATCCGCAAACACCCTCGCCTGCGGTTCAAGATTAGTGGGAATGCCCCCGCATAGCTGCCTCCGGCCACCTGGCAGCGCTCGATCAAGTAACCCGAACGACCTTTGATTCCCTCGAAAAAGCAGGACACGGAACGCCCCGCAACAATCGACTCAATTGTTCCTGTCCGACGAGCAGCAAGCTCTTCAAAAGGAGAAGCCTAATGGCAATCTTATCCGTAACGCCGGTCGAACCCCTGAAAAGCCGAGTCCCTTCTGAGCAGGCTGGAAGCAGCAACCCCTTCCGCCTGAACGTCAAGATCTATGCCGACGGTGCAGACCGGGCCAACATGCTCGAAATGTACGCCAATCCGCTGATCGCCGGCTTCACCACGAATCCGACGCTCATGCGCAAATCAGGTATCGCCAACTACAAGGCATTTGCGAGGGAAATCCTCGAACAAATACCCGATCGTCCGGTTTCTTTCGAGGTATTCGCCGACGATTTTGAGGAAATGGAGCGCCAAGCAGCCGAGATTGCCTCGTGGGGGGATAACGTGCTTGTGAAAATCCCCATTACCAATACCCAGAAGAAGTTTTCCGGCGACTTGTTGAAACGGCTGGCCCAGGCGGGAGTCCGCGTAAACGTTACCGCGCTGCTGACGCTAAAACAGGTTCGAGACGCCAGTGAATGCCTGGGGGATGGGCCGCCGGCGAAGATTTCCGTGTTCGCCGGACGCATCGCTGACACCGGACGCGATCCCGTTCCCCTGATGGCGGCTGCGGTGGAACTTTTGCGCCCCTATCCGAACCTGGAACTCATTTGGGCTAGCCCCCGCGAGCTATTGAATATTTTTCAAGCGGATGCGGTCGGCTGCCACATCATCACGGCGACTTCTGATGTCTTGAAAAAGCTCGCTCTGATTGGCAAGGATCTCAGCGAGTATTCACTCGACACGGTGAAGATGTTCTATGAGGACGCGCGAAAAGCCGGGTATCACCTCTAGACCGGCTAAATCCATCGGGATTGATCAAGTGGCTGAATCCGCGATAAGGCCTGCTGTGGCAATGCCCATGCGCTACCGGGCAGTTCTTCTCGATCGTGATGGGGTGATCAACCGATTGGTCTACCATCACGATGCAGGGGTTATTGATTCACCGTTCACCCGCGCACAATTCCGCCTTCTGCCGCGAGTCCCAGAAGCAATCCGCCTGCTGAATGATCTGGGCTTGCGTGTTGCCATCGTCTCCAACCAGCCCGGAATTGCCAAAGGCCATTTGCAGCCTGAAATGCTGGAGTGGTTTGACCGCACCTTGCTCGCGCAGATTCAATTGGCGGGAGGACACATCGACCGGATCTTTTACTGTTTGCATCATCCTAAGGCGATAGTGCCTTCCTTGCGCCGCCGTTGCCATTGCCGCAAGCCCCAAACCGGCCTGCTTGAAAAAGCGGCAGCGGAGCTAAAGGTCTCGCTTGCAGAATGCTATATGGTCGGAGATGGCATTCCGGATTTATTGGCCGGTACACGGGCAGGCTGCCGCACGATTTTCGTCAGAAAGTGGAAATGTGAGATCTGCCAAATAAAACAAGTCATTCATGTTCGCCCGGCATGGGCGGCGGAAGACCTTTGGCACGCCGCTAAATTGATTCGTCAGGAATTGACTGGGGGTGTGCCCCTAGCTCCCGGCCGCGTGCTCGGCAGTCTGCTATGCAAAGAGCCGCACCCTCACCGCGACTCGACCCATCAGTGCGAAGGGACGATCCGAGCGGAAGTACGGGATCTCCCTGTAATATAACCCTGAGGAAGCCACACATCAGAGCCCTGTTAAGAGGTCAGATATGAATTACACCGAGAAATTTATTGGGCAAGCGCTTCAGATTCTTCAGCAATTAGACCAAAAAAGCGTCGACCGGATTCTCGAATTCCTTCTTGAAGTCAAAGCAAGGTCCGGTCGAATCTTTTTCCTTGGCGTCGGCGGCGGCGCCGCACATGCTTCGCACGCGGTAAACGACTTCCGCAAGATCGCGGGGATCGAAGCCTATACGCCGACTGACAATGTCTCGGAACTGACGGCGCGAGTCAACGACGACGGGTGGGAGACATCGTTCGTAAACTGGTTGCGTGGCAGCCACCTCAAGGCCCATGACATGGTGTTCGTCTTCTCGGTGGGCGGTGGAGATTTGCAACGCAACATCAGCGCCAACCTGGTACGTGCCCTGCAATACGCCAAGGAAGTGGGCGCGACGATCTGCGGTGTGGTGGGACGCAAAGGCGGCTTCACCGCGCAAGTCGCGGACGCGTGTGTAGTCATTCCCGTGGTGGATCCTGAAACCGTGACTCCGCATACGGAATCCTTTCAAGCGTTGGTGTGGCACCTGCTCGGGTCTCATCCGCGGCTGAAGGCAGCAGAAATGAAGTGGGAGTCGACACGCTAGATCGCTTTCCCCGCTTCCCCTTCCTCCGGCGTACCCTGTTTGTCTTGATGCCATGATTTCATGTGTCTTCCTGGTGTCTTGGCGGGTCCGCGTAACGCCCCGGCCAAGCGGGGGTAAAGAGTATCTCTCCCATCGAGGTACCGACGAGAAGCAAACGGTGAAAGCATTTTTGTTAGCCGCTGGTCACGGAACGAGATTACGTCCGCTTACGGATCAGACGCCCAAGTGTCTCGTGCCCATTCGCGGAGTTCCGCTCCTTTTGATCTGGCTGGAGATATGCCGCCAGCAGGGAGTCGATGAGGTCTTGGTGAACCTTCATGCGCAGGCTCAAAGGGTTCGAGACTTTCTAGCAGCGACCCATGTTGACATACGAGTACGGCTTTTTGAAGAGCCAACCCTGCTAGGCAGTGCGGGGACACTGCGGGCTAATCGGAATTGGGTGGAGTCAGAACCCTCCTTCTGGGTTTTCTATGCCGACATCCTAACGACGGCGAATCTTACACGGATGGCGGATTTTCATCAGCAGCACCAAGGTGTGGCCACTCTGGGCGTCTGCCAAGTTCCCGATCCAACCCGATCAGGAATTGTGGTTGTTAATGAAGTGGGCGTGATCCGGCAATTCATCGAGAAACCGGAAAATCCCCCTGGCAATCTGGCTTTCGGCGGCATCCTGCTGGCTCGACCAGAATTGTTGGAAAGCATTCCCGAGAAAGTGCCTGCCGATTTAAGCCGCGAGGTTCTCCCCCTGCTCGTCAACCGGATGTCCGCCTTTCCGATTACCGACTATCACCTGGACATCGGCACTCTGGAAAGTTATAGGGCTGCACAAACGGCTTGGCCCGGTCTGGCAGCTTCAAGCGCAGCCCTGCCCAAGCCTGAGGTCATTCCAGCGCGAGCGCCAACCGTCGCGGCGCCGGGTTGATTTACCTCTCAGGGAGAAACTCGCACTGGTAAGGAATATGCAGACAGGTTCCTCGTACCCGAGTCAGGATGGCCAACGGGCACCCTCCACTATTGCGCCTTGGCGGCGCCACCACGTGCGTTCCTGGACGGCAATTCGGCGATGGCTCGGCTGGGCCTTGGGATTGGTTCTATTTCAGAGCGTGGTGGTGTTGGCAGACGCCCCGCTTGGGTCCGTTTACGTCCCACTGGATAGCTGGGTTTATACGGCTTTTGATCGATTGGCCGCCTTGGGAATAATCAACGAGCAGTTCATGGGCTTGCGGCCATGGACACGCATACAGTGTGCTCAATTGGTAGAGGAAGCCATTGACAATCTTCAGGATGGGGATGTCAAAAACACCGAGGCATCGGCACTCTATGATGGCCTCGACCAAGAGTTTAGCGCAGAGATCAGCTTTATCAATGCGAATTCGGCACGGCAAGCCAGGGTTGAATCCATCTACACGCGAGCCATGGGAATTTCCGGAATACCGTTGCGGGACAGCTATCACTTTGGCCAAACCCTGCCGAATGATTTGGGCCGGCCCTATAATACGGGTTTCAACAATGTGACCGGTTTTTCAGCGCAAGCGTCTGCCGGCCGGTTCTTTGCCTACATTCGTGGTGAGTATCAACACTCACCTGTCTACGCCGGTTTGACGCCCGCACAACAATCGTATATCGAGCAGCTCGATGGAACACCCTCTGCCCCTTATTCACAGCCAACGGGCCCAGTTGACCAGTTTGAATTGCTGGATACTTACGTAGGAATGCGCTTGGGGGGGGTTGACGTAACCTTCGGGAAACAAAGCCTTTGGTGGGGACCTGGAACCATGGGCGCCATGCTCGCAAGCGACAATATTAACCCCATCCCCATGCTCAAGGTCAATCAGGTGGAACCGGTTGTCCTACCCGGGCTTCTCGAGCGTTTGGGACCGGTGCGAGTGCAGGCCTTTTTGGGCAGGCTTGCGGGCAACCAAATCCCCCCAAAGCCCTATTTCCACGGAGAGAAAATCCTGCTAAAGCCCACTCCGAACTTGGAGGTTGGGTTCTCCCGCACAGCGATTGCTTTCGGCCAGGGGATTCCTTTCACGTTAGGCAATTTTTTCGCCACCTATTTTAGCGTTAGTGACATCTGCTGTGTTCCCAATCCACGAGATTTTCCCGGAAAGCGCCAGGGTGGTTTGGATTTCTCATACCGGTTCCCTCATCTACGCAAGTGGCTGACGATCTATACGGATAGCTTCTCCGCAGACGATGTAAGTCCGGTGGTCAATCCTTCGCGAGCGTTCTATAATCCGGGCCTGTACGTGTCCCAGCTTCCACGCCTCCGAAAGTTCGATTTTCGCTATGAGTTTGCCAACACGCGCTGGTCAGGGGAAATGCCTTATACCAGTTTTTATTACAAGGATGGATACACGAACAACGGTTTCCTGATTGGCAATACGGTCGGCAGGCGCGGATCTGCCTTCGACGCAAGCAGTACATATTGGCTTTCACCCCGAAAACGGGTGCAGCTTGGGTGGCGCGAGCAGCGCGTCAGCAGGGATTTTATCCCTTCGGGAGGGGCGCAGGCCTCGCTGCGCCTCAAAGCCGACTGGTTAGTCCAAAAGCAGATGGAATTTTCGGTTCTTGCCCAACATGAGCATTGGGAGTTCCCCTTTCTCGCCACGGGGAAACAAATCGACAATGTCGTCTCCCTCCAGTTTACTATTTATCCCAAAAAACCCTGGCCGCGTGCCGCTTTGAAGACTTCTGATTAAGTTTGGAATTCCGACCACGGGGATCAAACGCAGGGCACTCAGGACAAAGGTTCTTTGGCGCGGCTTGTGGCAGGTGGCACTTAAGGTGGATTGAGATGATAGATATTTTGTTACGTATTTCCCGTTTGGTCGCCGTGCCGCTTTTTGCGTTCCTGACCGTATCCCTCACGGTCGCGGCGGAAAACCCCCCTGAGCCTTTCACGCAGGGTGAGATGCTGACCTACGATGTGACGTGGTCGATCTTCCACGCCGGCGAGGTAACGGCCACACTCCAGAGCGCCGGTAACGGGTCGAACGACGCCTACGAGGTAATAGCCACCGCACGAACGCAAGGGTTCGTTTCGCTGCTCTATGACGTCAACAACCAATTCCGGTCCTTCTTCAGCCCCCAAACCCTCTGCGCGCAGCGTATCATGAAGAACATCCACGAAGGGAGCCGGCACAAGGATGTATTGATCGTTTTCGACACGATACGAAACCTCGCCCTCCTGGATGAGCGTGATCTGCCCCACGCCAATGCACCAGGCAAACACACCGAAAACGAGATTCCCGCTTGCGTGGAAGACGTGGTGACGGGGTTTTACTATCTCCGCCGCCAGTACCTGACGGTCGGCCACACGATCGAGGTGGCCGTGAATGATGGTGCGAAGACCCAGCGGGTTGTCGTGGAGGTGCAGGCCCGCGAAAAGATACAGACTCCCCTGGGGATGTTCAACGCGTTTCGCGTGGAGCCCAAAGGCATCAACGGGTTGCTCAACGGGTTGCTCAGAAGCCAAGGCCGCATGCTCATCTGGTTCAGCGCTGACAACCAGCAACTGCCTCTCCGCATCAAGACGATGATTTCTCTCGGTTCTATCACCGGCACCTTGCGGTCCGTTTCCCGCCCGCCGGCGGCCTTATCTGTCTCGCCCCAACATGATCTGTATCAAAGAAGCTACTAAGTCGGCGCCAGTTACTGGCTTGAAGTGAGATTGGTTCTGGCGGTTAAATGTTTCCTGGAAGTGTCATCCTTGTGACTACCTGAGAACGTGTTGCCGATCTGGGGTGATCACTGAGGGTGATGCCCAATGACTTTCACGATCACCCTTGGGCGGGGCATAAGCATGCCTGATGCGGCAAATGCTTTCAGTAACGATCAATTCCTTTTCGAAAAAGTCATCGACCCAAGCGTTGCTGTTCCTGGTAGGGCCATTCAGTTTCTTGTTTGCAGTAGCTCACTCGGCCCAACTCACCAGCGTGCCGTTTGCGTCCCGCACGCTTGCCACGTTTCCGGCCGCGTCGTCTTGAATACGCCAGGCTATTCGGATGACACGGAGTGGCCAGCCTTATCCGTCACCTGAAAGACCTGATTGGCCCCGTCGTGACTAAACGCCACAACCTTTCCGCTCTCAGCCGGACTGCATGAACATCATTCGCAAGCTTATCGAGGCCCTCTGTTTCTCCTCGTCCTGACAATCCGGTCCCCGCGCGATGCACGTCCGCGCGGAAGAGTGTCACCTCCGACAGCGAGTAGGTGACCTGATCTTGGATCTCATGCTTGGGAAAGAACAGGAGCCGCGACTTGCCGTTAGCGTCGAGTTCGAAGCCAGATTCACATTTGAGCACGAGCAGAGTGCGTCCGCCTTCCCGCCGCGGCTCTGAGACGCAGCGTCCGTGCGTAGTGTCGTCACCATGGTGATGAATGGTTACGGTGTGACCGGCCAGATCCACAGCCGCAGGAAATTGGCCGTCCACCCCGAGTGCGTTCACGGCCTGACCTGCTTCCTTGCGCAGCACGCTCTTGACATTTCCAGTCAAGGTGCCGAAAGACTTAAGCCCCTGGTTTCCAAAACGTAATTCCGGGCCGCCCACAAGTGCCAGGGCTTGCACCATGCCGTGGCGATCACGCACCCACGCCATCCGCCTCCGGAAGCGCAACTGGCCGGTGGAGGCCTCGCCGGCCGCCTCAGCTTCGTCGCGGTAAACAAGGTAATCCGTCCAATCGGGTCCCGACACGCGCACCCCGCAACCCCCACCACTGACTTGCAATCGATCGATGCCACGGATCACGGGCGAGGAGCTGAAAGGTTCCATCACAGAGAAGTATGTTTCGCGCAAATCCTTGCCTTCTTTGCGGATTAGAAGAATGGGAGTCCAGAATTGATCGACCTTGGCATCAGTCTCATCGGCCAGGCGGATGGAAGGGGCGCGGCCGGTAAGCACCTCACTATTGACCGGAGGCAGGGCGTGAATCCGCAGGCGTGCACCGTCGCGCAGTTTGGGCTGGAACGTTGCGACCAGAACTGGCGGCGCAACCCCGCGCTGCACGTCCCGCACAAAACCGTAGGCAGGGTTGTGGCTGCCCGCAGCGTCCCAGAACGACAACGATATCTACGAGATGATCGACGCTTACTGGCAAGCCTTGCCATTCGTTGTCCAAGAGGGACAACCGCAAGAGTGGTTGCGCGTGGTGGACACGAGTCTTCCCAGCCCTCGCGATATCTGTGAGCCCGGGACGGAGCAAAACCTCCAAAGCCTGAATTATCGTGTCGGACCGCGGTCCACAGCAGTGCTCATTCGTAGGTGATTTCAGTGCGTCGGTTTTGCCTTTTCTTGTCACTCGCCACTCGTCCCTGCCTTTTAATCAACTACCTTCTTTTCATCAACATCATGGAGAGAATGGTTTAACTCGTTTGTTTTCATGAATATCATGGAGAGGCGAAAAACTGACATTTTTTCTATATGTGTTTTCAATAACTTACGGAATCCTCGCCTCATTTTTTAATTCCCTTTTTTTTCATGACCCCCCGCCATCACGAAATAATCTAAATCTTTTAATTTCAATGACATCCAGTTCTGCAAGATTTTTGCGGTTCATCGCTAACCCATTTTGTTTCTAGTACATCATGGAGAGCCGCGCTATTTTTTCTCCACGGTTCCCGTATTTCAAGCTAACTCTCTTCATTTGAATGAGATAAAGCTTTGAGACATTTTTACTCTAAACGACTAACCCCTTTTATTTCTGAGACATCTTGGAGAGCCGCATGGGATCTAGGAGTCAGGAGTCAGGAGTCAGGAACCAGCACTGGGTCCTTGTATAGATCCCCATCTACCACCTACCACCTACGAAGTCAGACCTGCGCGCGGACATGACTGCACCCCGCAGTAACAATCAGTTATTATATCACGATATACTATGAAGGTCAAGAGAAATCTACCAGTTTTAGAGGCTAAAAGTGTCGCTGCCGGAAGGCAGGTGTAGCACGGCCCTGTTTTGAAAGGTCCGCGGGTTTTCCTTGCCCATCGGGGACTTCAGAGGAAAGTCAAAAGGCCAAGGTCAAAACGCAAAAGTCAAAAGTAAGGACAGGTCTATGTTTGCGGCTTCTCTTATCGAGGTCGGGAAAGCTGCACGGTAAAGCACGCGAGAAAAGATGTAGCGCAAGGCCCGCTCTCCGGCCTTGCGGCTCTTCCACTGCGCCGTGGTTTGAGTCGCGCGGATCAGGGAAGGTTTTTAAATCTCTTGGTTCGAGGCGCGGGTAAGGAATATTCGGATTATCTTGATGGCGGCGCGGCAAGAACCCGCACCGCTGGAAAAGCCGCAGGGCCGGAGAGCGGGCCCTGCGCTACCTGTCCCCCGCGATGTCCGCAAGGCCTTTCGCCGTAGGGGGACGGCTTGCCGCCCCCTGGTTCCGGATTCACCATGCGGAACGCCGGGTAGCGCAAGCCCTACCCCTACATCTCCAGATTGCATTCACCCGTTCGATCGGCAGGCTGCTTAGTGAGAGGCGCTTGAAAAAGATCATCGGATGACCGGTGTCTGACCAGCCCCCCAGGTGAGCGTGCCAGACCGCCGACACCTCGGGGAGGATTGATCCTGGCGGTCGAGATGTCGTGAAGCCAACTCTGCATTCTTGTGTTGAGACGTGCTCGTCACAGAGTTACTATGGCACCCACCAAATGGCCAACGCATTGTGGGCCATATTCAAAATGACGAAGCAAGAGAATCCGGGAGGACACGGCAACAGAGTCAGGTCACTGCACCGACTACCGTCTTTGAAGTGAAGTCTCGGCAAGGTACGGGCGCTCAAGAATTCAAGCGCATCCTGCATTGCAAAGGGGGGGATATGTACATCGGCAAGGTGTCAGCGCTGCTTATCTGCTTGGCCCTCACTGCACCCGCGCAGGCCCAGACAGGTTGGAAGGCAGGCGTTGCCAAGGTGGATATTACGCCCGCGGACCCGATTTGGATGGCCGGGTACGGGGAGCGCGTGAAACCCTCGGAGGGCATACGGACGAACCTGCACGTAGTTGCACTCGCCCTCGAGGATGAGACCGGCGCAAAGTCTGTGCTCGTGACGTTCGATCTCGTCAAAATCGGGCGCGATTGGGGAAAGGACGTCACCGATCGCTGCCAAAAAGAGTTCGGCCTCACCCGCGATCGCATCGTGTTGAATTCCTCGCACACCCACAGCGGCCCGGTGACCGGTTATGTGGCGCCCTATTACCTTCGCCTGACTCCCGCGGATGTGGAAGTCCAACTCCGATACACACACAAAATGGTCGACAACGCGGTCGGGGCAGTAGGGCAAGCGATCCGAAATATGTCGCCCGCCACGCTGGAATTTGACCAGGGACTGGCGGGCATTGGCGTGAACCGGCGGCGGGCACGCCTGCGCTCGCTGCCGGGGCCAGTGGATCAGGACGTCCCAGTGCTCGCCGTACGCGGCCCGAATGGAGAGTTGCGGGCGGTGGTGGTCGGCTACGCTTGCCATGCCACGGCGCTCGGGGATTACCAGATCAACGCTGACTGGCCGGGTTACGCCAAAGAAGAAATCGAGAAAGCGCATCCCGGCACGATCGCCCTGTTCGTGCAAGATTGCGGCGCTGATCAGAATCCGCTGCCACGCTATCAGGGCGACGATCCGGCGATGCGGCACTACTCGGTGGAACTTGCGCAAATGCATGGAAAAATCCTCGCGGCCGCTGTCGATCTGGTGCTGCACGGAAAGATGACGCCGCTCGCGGGGCCCCTCCACACCGCCTACGAGACGGTGGATATTCCCATCCGCGCGGCGAGCAAGGAGCAGTTGCAGTCCTGGTTGAACGGCAGTGACCGGGACGCGGCCTCCGCGGCGAAGATGCTGTTGGCGAAGCTGGACCGGGACGGCAAGCTGCCAGACCACTACGCCTACCCGGTCGAGGTCTGGCAGTTCGGCCGTGGGCTGAAGTTCATCGCGCTCTCCGGAGAGGTGGTGGTCGATTACTCGCTTCGTCTGAAGGCGCAGTACGGGTGGGATACGACTTGGGTCGCAGGCTATTCGAATGACGTTTTCGCGTACATCCCCTCCCTGAGAGTATTGCGCGAAGGCGGCTACGAAGGCGGCGATGCGAATCGGGACCTAGGAGGCCCTTTCGGAGCGGCGGTCGAAGAGGACATTGTTGAAAAAGTGGCGGACTTAGTGAAGCGCACCGGAGAATAATTCGATTTACTGAGATTTGCAAAATAGAGTGACAATTACCTGCGTAGCGCGGGCATCCTGCCCGCTGTCTCGGGAGCGTCCCGCTCCCGCCCAGCGCGCGGGCAG